>MDTD01022295.1_pt1 | contig 16408 bp, 18 predicted proteins | sample 811221 | NCBI WGS metagenome assembly MDTD01 (sample SAMN05326646, study PRJNA326480) | marine metagenome | isolation source: seawater | place: Pacific Ocean: South West | collected 2011 | reverse complement strand
TCTTCGTTTTGTCCAAGTTTCATCTGATACAAAGCAATTGGTATCGGAGACAGCGTCGGAAAATTCTTCATTAACTCTTGAGCATGCTGTAAATCTATTATCGCTTTTCTTTTATCTTGCTTTGCACGGTACAAATTCGACCGGAGCAGGTAAAATTCGGCGAGTTTGTGATTCTTTGAAGAAAGTTTTTCCTTCTTGAGCATCGATAACGCATCTGATACTTCCTGTATTGCTTCGTCAAAGTGTCGCGAGCCTGCTAAATTAAGTGCGATTCTCTTTTTCGTTTCAATAACTGAAGGAGGAACACAACCTCGATGAATATTCTTTTGATCGTCACTGGTTGTTCTCTTTTCCTTGTCCCAGATATCCGGTTCGAAATAACTCTTAAATCTCTCGAAGCTTGTTACTCTCTCATCTATGTCCTGGTAGGAGGAAGTTGAGCTAGAGCAAGCGAAACAAACGCCGATAGCTAAAAATGCTGAGATATAGATTCTATAGTTCAATGTAGGTGCACAATTCAACAAGTCTTTAACTAGTAAACTATCTTAGAGCAAATTTTTTAGTTTTGGTGACCTGACTTCTTGGGTAATACCATTCAATTTGCTAGTCCTTCATTTTTCTATCGAAATTAAGTCGTTGATTTGAGCGGCTCTTGGCAAGTTTTGAGCATGTGCGAATCCGGGAATGATAGTTACGATTAGTATTTATGCGGGCTATATGGAACTTTCTGACAAAATCGACAGCCAAATAAAAGCACTCTGCTCAGAGGGTGATGAGCTAGCTGAGCGCGAGGATTACCCTGGTGCTCTGAAAGAATATTGGCAAGCTTGGGAGCTTTTGCCGGAGCCTCAGACCGATTGGGAAGCAGCTACTTGGATCTTGACTGCCATCGGCGATGCCAACTTTCTCGGCGGAGACTTCACTGCTGGCCGCGACAACCTGAGCAAGGCGATGCATTGTCCGAACGCCATTGGAAATCCGTTCTTGCATCTCCGGTTAGGGCAGTGTCAGTTCGAGTTAGGTGATTTAGACCGAGCAGCGGATGAGTTGTGCCGAGCATACATGGGCGCTGGTGAAGAAGTTTTCAACGATGAAGATCCAAAATACTTGGAGTTCGTGACATCACGAATGGAGCCAGAGCCGAAAGTTCCTTGGTGGCAAAAATTTGGCAAGAGTAAATAGATTCATTTTAGTATCTGCCATATTGTCCGCGTTGCTTTCGGTGCGAGCATACGCTCACAACTTGCATGGCGAAGACGGGCACTATGACCTAAGTGTTAAACCACCGCTTCTTGAGACCAGTCAACCAAACCAAACCGAAAAGAAGAGATTGGCCAGACGGGTAACCACAAGCAGTTCATCAGCAAGAGGGTCGCTGTTATCATCATTCTTTGAGCCATTCAAAAAAGAAGTTCGTGTACGATGGGATGGCGAGAATTTCTATGTTGAGTCTAATGGTATTCCCCGTCATAGAATGATGGTCGGCATAACCAGCTGGCAGCAGCAAGTCCCGCTTCCTCAGCCGTATTCCGGTTATAACGCCTGGCAGTTTCCTTTGTTCCCCAGGGTGGCTACCAGTCCTATGTCTTGCAAGTCAAATTTCTTCCGCGGAGCTATCGCAATAGCTGTAAACGGTGTTCCAATTTTTAATCCGATCAAGAACGATGGTGTAACGGACACCTACCTGGCTGGTGAGCTAGATGAGTATGGTGGTCATGCCGGCAGAGCTGACGATTATCATTATCATATTGCGCCACTACATTTGCAGTCATATATTGGTAAGAATGCGCCGATCGCTTTTGCTTTAGATGGCTATCCTATCTATGGGATGACTGAGCCCAATGGTATGGTGGCAAGGAATCTGGATAAGTTCAATGGGCACAGAGATCAGTCAGGAAGCTACCACTACCATTCTTCGAAGGCTTACCCATATGTCAATGGTGGGTTTTATGGCACTGTCGCCTATCGCGATGGCCAGGTCGACCCTCAACCAAGATCCCAGCCTGTGAGACCTTTTACCAGACCTTTGCCCGGTGCCAGGGTGGTTGGCTTTACCAGGGACGCACAGGGAAAGTCTACCCTGTCCTACAAGTTAGGCGAGAGGCTCTATCATGTAAGCTACACTCAGTTGAAAGATGGCCGATACAAATTTGAGTATGTCACCGCTAGCGGTACTAAGACAGAGTTCTACGATCCTGGTCGTGCACAGAACTCTGGCGGACCCGGTAGGCGGGACGCTCAAAATGAAAGGCGTCGCTCTCAGCAGAGACCTCCAGGTGGATCTCCTGACAGACCAGGCTATAGAGATCCGCGCCGACCTCCCAGAATTGACCGCCGTCCCCCGCCAGGTGATGATCCTAACAGAAGGCCTCCTCCAAGGTAGGGAGTCGCATATGATTAAAACTCAGGATGAGCGGGAGTTTTTTGACTACTGCACAAGTTAAATAGCTAAATTTCTAGCTGCTTTTCATGGCTGTTTCTTTTGAATTGCGCATTTAATTCATTCGCAAAGCTCAACAACCCTATTAGTAAATACCGTATTGTCAGCTTTATGAGCTTGAAGCATAGTAGTAACATGCTAACCAAAATTCAAAAGATACTAGCCGCAATAGTTATTGGTTACTGGGCTCTTTACGCAGTTTCAAACGCCGTCCACACGGTAGATTTGGCTTTCAGGTATAACCGTTTCGAGCACACTCCCAAAGCTCTTACTCTGTTGCTGGCTGCCTTTTTGATTTGTTTTGTCGGAAGACGGGTTTTGGTATCGAGAGTTCAAATCGATCTTTCAAGTATTCGCAATAATTCAGTCCTGCTTTTTTCGGGATATTGCAAGATTTACTCCGTATATTGCTGTCTTATTCTGATGACGTTAATCGGAGTTTTCAGTTATTTCACCTTACCCCGCTTGCTTCATTCAACTGCACCTGTTTTTGATAGTTTGCAATATTATGAGATCGCTGAGAGGTTATACAGTTTTTCCAGCTCTAAGGCTTGCGATGAGTCTCATGCTTCAAAACGGACATGTTTTTTACCTGTTCGAGATTCGGTATCTGAGAGCAGAACTAAGGCTGTTTCCGCTGTGTATGGCGCTAAAAGTCCTGAAATGGCAGGTAGGCTATTCTTTGTTGGTCTTAATATCGAACAGCAAGAGGACTATAATGACAGGGCTTTCCCGTATTTCAGCAAGTCTTATGCCTTATATAAAGAGTTGAATCTCACTCAGCAATCAATGAATCCGCTTGTTCAAATGATCGCATACAGATACTTTCAGAAGCGATATGAGGAGACAAGACAGCTCCTAAGAGAAGCATCATCAATAGAGAACAACGCTTCGCCAACTCAATCTTCTGGTGAACTTCTGAACTACATAGCCGAGAAGGTTGAGTACAAGGGAGCTAGGTTTAGCGAACGCTCTATAAAAAACTCAGGTGTCGATTCCAAAAGACTTTTGGATTTCATTTCTAGTTATTCTATGCTCCTGCTCTCTATAGCTGGATGCGTTGGCTTCAATGGAATCTTGATTCGCAGAGTGTTTTTCTTCTCTTCTGCTTCACGTGATCAGAACAGTTTTGGCTACTTAGTTCAATCCAAAATTGATTCTATTGATAAGTCCTTGTTCATCGGCGATATACTAAAAGCTTCGATGGATAGCGAACACCTATCCCGACTTGTGGGAATTGAGCCGAAAGTAGTGATTGACCAAGAAGTTTGTAGAGACTGGCAAAAGCGTGAAGGTCAGAAAGCAAATATGCAGATCGTTTGGGGTTTGGCATTGGTATTCCTTGCTGTGTTTATTTTTCTTTAGAGCTAGTAGCAGGGATTCTCAGAAAAATAATAGGCAGTCAACAAATGGTCGTAATCAAGAAAACCTCGTATCGAAGGGCATCTACAGTTCTGATATTGGTGATGGCTGTTATTTCTTTGGCGATGTTTTTTGCGAAGGATACTGTCGTGTTTAAGGTGCTAGTTAAGAAGTGGGAGAAGCTGTTTTTATCGCCGATTGATGAAATTCCTAAAGGTGACTTTGAAGCAGAGTCGGGCCGGAACCAATCTTAGAGACCGCTTTTGCAAGGTCAAAGCTAGAAATGGTATTAATTGAAGAGGGGGGCGTGGTTTGTATCGAAGCAATGATAGAGCATTCCAGCGATTCAGCGTTGAACGTCGCGATTAGCCTCAATCCTGAAGATGCACATGCTTATGTATTTAGAGGAAATGAGCTATGTAACTGTAATCTGCAAGAGAGAGCTTTAGAAAACTATAAGAGGGCAATCAAATTGAATCCTAATTGCGCAAGAGACTATGGTATCTCTTTCGGTGCTCTTAAAGAGAACCTTTTACGACATGGCCTTATCTTCGGTCCGCTATAGATCTTTCAGGATTGGCGCAGATTCGTTTTTGAGTTTCCGGAGTTCGATAGATTCATAGGAACGCTCTTCCGCTTTGCCGATCTTTGTGTAGGCTCACATATGATTCAAACATTGAATTGGTCCTTATAGTCCAAGATCCGATAGACCGGGATGACCATCGGGTCTTCGTCCCAGCGGCCAGTCAAACTTCCTCTGTTCGGGCTCAATGGGCAGGTCGTTGATGCTCGCGTGGCGTGTTTTCATCAGTCCGTCCGGCTCAAACTGCCAATTCTCATTTCCGTAAGAGCGAAACCAGTTTCCTTTGTCGTCATGCCATTCATAGGCGAACCGCACGGCAATTAAGTTTCCGGTGAAAGCCCATAACTCTTTTATTAATCTATAGTCCTGTTCTTTGATCCACTTCTTCTCAAGGAAACGGACTATTTCATTTCTACCGGTGAGGAACTCACTTCGATTTCTCCACCGGGAGTCTATAGAATATGCCCTGGAAACTATCTCCGGATCACGACTGTTCCAGGCGTCTTCAGCCAGGCGAACCTTTTCAATAGCTGACTCTTGATCAAATGGTGGCAGGGGTGGGCGCGTGTTCTGGGCATTTGTCATATTCATTCTTCTCTTTCTATTTGCCTGCTGGAGTGAGTAAAACTAGTACTTTCAGATCTTTTATACATTTTGCCGTTGGAGTCAATTAGCTTTTATTCTGAAGAAGGTAGAAACGGAGAGTAATCTAGAAATTCAGATTGCATGAGATTCAACGGTTGCAGTTTCCAGCTTTCTACTTTGAACTTCCAGAATCTGCTCGTTCCCCCGGTTTCATTCTCTTCGTCCTTTTGATTTAATTCCATAGTTGCGGTGCCTGTTAACTGCAAAGCCAAGGCATTTTTGAAGTCAACAACTACCAATCCCGATTCGGGATTTTTGTCTAAGTTGCCAAATGAATTGAACATGCCATTGCCAGAGTAGTCTGGACATCTTATCAGGTCTTCGGACATGACTTTCAAGAAGCCTTTTTTTCCGCCTCTGTGCGATACGTCCAGCCCCCGAGCCGGGTGACTTGTCACCAGGAAAGCAGTATCTGACCTGGATATGATCTGCTTGGCTTTGTGCTCGAGCAGGTATCCTTCTGATAGCTCCGAATCGCAAAGTTTGGTATCAGAGGTGAGGTCAAGCTTTCTTCTTTGAATGTACTTTGGGCAGAGCGGATAGGATTCTTCGACAGCTATCCGAATATGACTAGCGTCATGGCTTTCAATTCGACCATTTACTTTTAGTCTTCGTCTGGTTTCCAATTCTATGAACAGAATGCCAAGCCTTTCTCCTGATTCAATGTTTTGCCAGACAGGATCGGTTTTTATAACATTCGTCTGATTCAAATTGAGTGTGAGCACTCTTGGCTCATCCGCGTAGAAGAAGCCACTATTGCCGCTTACTATAGAAGCCCAGTGCTTGCCATTAGTTTTCGAAACAGAGCCAAGGATAGCCATTGTCTGTTTGGCTATAAAACCTAAAGCGCCAGAGAGTATTTCGTCTTTGATTATTTGCCCATTGCGCTGTGCCTTTTCTTCTTCCCCAGTAAGCCTTTGGACTTTCAATTCGCCTTCATGAAATGGGTTGTTCATTTAGAGTCCCTCCCAGAATAAAAGGGGAGCAAGCCACTATCTGGCCTGCTCCCGGAGGATAGCTAGAAGTTCAGAATGGTATAGCCATCGTCGATCAACTTTCTTATGCTGGTTAAGCCGGAAGTTGAAGGAACATTGTTGTCTTTGATTAGCTCAAATCCGCTCTTTTCTGCTTCTTGGGTTGCGCCGAAGACATCAGCGCATCCGCAGGAGACACCTGCAACTTTATCTTTGACAGATTCGAACAACTCATAGGCTGGGTGATCTTTTTTGGATAGTTCACCAATCCAGCGAGTGCCTGTGCCCTGGAACATCAGAGTCACATCATCTCCTTTGTTCTTGAATTCATATGTAGCCGCCAGAGCGTTAAAGAGGCGACCAAGAGCTTCTTCGGAGCCGGATTTCGGGTCGGCGTACACCATTATTGCTGATTTCATTTTGTCACTCCTTTGGGTTTTCAAAATTTTCCATTGCGATTTCCGTTTGTACAAGAATTGTACCGAACGATCGGTACAATAGCAAGGCCTGAAATGCAACTATCGCAACATTCGATTCTTCGATTACTTCAAAAGTACGTTTGGTAGGCGTTTCAGGGCTCGTGAAAAAACACTCTTGTTATTAGTGGTTCGAGCCACTATAAGTGCTCCCTGGATAGATGCCATGGCTTCTTCAGCTCTTTCTCTGGCGGTTTTAGTGTCGTATCCGCTTTCAATAGACAATAACTCCATCGCTTTTATCCAGGAGCGCATCTGTTCTTTTAACTTGGTATCTGCAGCACCGCTCTCTGCATTTAGTGATAGAGACTCAAATACGCAGGGCTTTTCTCCACCAGCGTAGAACTGGTCAATATTTTTGATCATCGTGTTTAGTTTATCGATTGGAGGCTCTGAGCCGGATAAGGGTTCGATGACGAATTGCTCTAATATGGAGTCAAGATAATTGAGTACTTCTGCCACCATTTCATCCTTTCCGCCTGGAAAGTGATGATAAAGGCTTGCTTTCCCTAGACCGGTTTCCTTTGAAATGAGACTCATAGAAGCGCCCTGGTAGCCCCTGCAACGAAATAGCGCTAGAAGACGTTCTAGAATTTCATCTCGTGTCAACAGTGGGGCTGGCATTTTTTGTCTCTCCTCGATTTTGTAAGCCATTGTACCAATCGGTACAATGTTGCGCAATCATTCATGCTTTTGGAATTTTTTTCGGTAATTTCAAAACCTGTCTGTGGACCACTCTGCGCAAAACCAATTCCTTATAGGCGCAGGAATCTGAATTCTGACCTGTTTCGGGCTCTGACATAGTATGTTCATCTAGCGAGCAAGATTACTTCTGAAACCACGGCCAGACCCATAAGCGGAGATAGAATAACAGGAGTCGCATAGAAGAAGAAGAAGCAAATGATAGACGAATAGAATCGAATTGGAGTTTTTAGGAAAAGCTCTGTCGAAATTAAAGCAGCTCCCGCGAACTGCCAAAGAGTCAGAAAAGCAAGTATCATCATTGTTATCGGATTCTTCAGGAATGGAAATATGTATCCTGGAGTGGCAACTGCAATGATTGAGTACAGAAATATCTCAAAGTAGATTATCCACAGAGCAACCTTAGTTCGTTTTGCTTGTTTTTCATTGGCTCCCGATAACTGAATTTTCAGCAAGACAATTGATGAGCAGAACAAAAACAGTGCTGAGCTCAGAAAAAATAGTCTGCCGCCATAGCAAAAACCGGCAATTGTCATCAATCCAAGAAGCAACAGAGATACTCTTGTCTGTCTTCTGACCTGAATCTTACCCAGCAATGTCCATAAAATACCTGTTCCACAGCTAACCAATGCACCTGAGACTATTGCCTCAAACATTGACCAGTCGCTAATCGTGGGCTCAAGGGCATTAGGGTTTTGTGAGAACAAAATAGCGCAGTACATCCAAATGGGATAGGTAAACATTCCCAGTAGAGATACTGCCAGACCTATTCCAACCCATTTATTTTTTCCCCGTTCTTCTGTATTGAAGATAACCATATGCACCCAGCCTCCTGGCTCTATTAAAGCACATGACGCCCGCTTATTGGAGGCTAGGGCAAGCCGATGGAGAAGACTTCTTCGGCTGTTTGCGTTCAGTTAACGTTCCGCCAATAGTATTGAGTCGCAAGCTGATTCCACAGTTTTTAAACTTCCCGTTTCTTTGAGGTCCCTAGCATCATGAATGTAGATAGAGTAGATAATTTCTCCGAAGTAGAAAGATTTAGTAGTTTGAGCGATGGTTACGGTCTGGGCAGTCTGGACTATCAAGACATCAGCTCTCTTGGCAATACGCAGCAAGGCTCATCCGGTCTGGACACTTTTTTGCCTTCGCTGACCATCGGTGAGCCGGAAGAAGTTGCCGGTAGGTTGCCTGGCAACTTGCCGCGACCGGTTCCCGTTCAAGAAGACCCTTCCGATCTGCCGGATGATCAGACCCTTTTGTAGAGGCACCGGAGCCAACGTCCATTTCTCAAATTCGCCAACCTGCTATAGTGAATTTTATTGTCTCAGGAAATGAACAATGCAGAAATTCTCTGTAGCAGGCATAGGCATTTTATTGGCGATTTTGCTTGCTGTTGTTGGATTTTTGAGCAGTTACCGACCTTATGAATATTTAGAGAAACCAAGACGAAACGTACTGCTTAAGAACTTTGAGTTCAGGCGTCACTCCATAACAAGTTATCCATACGAAAAGCTCAATCCTGAGACAGTGGACGTCCAACTTCATGGACACATGAGTGTTCCCTATAGAACCGTGGATACTTTTGTGCCAAACCAAAGAACCAAGACTTTCCAATGGACTCAGACAGTTGACGGAAAAGTAGAGAAGGTTGCAGATTTAACCCAAGAAGAAGCTAAGGCTCAATATGAGAAGCAGTTGAATAGCGCGCCAGCATGGAAGCTTCGGATGGAGTTTAACAATACCTATCGTCCGGAAACGGCTCCTGACATTAGTTTTGAGGAAGTTAAAAAGTATTGTCTGCGATTCAACCATGATTTTGGCACCAGATTCAATCCGGATGACTACAGGAGCAGATTTTAGTAAGATTTTGCCAGCTGAATCGCCTAATGTTATGTTCTCGTATAGCCTGATCTCCATGGGGACAAACCTAAGACCTTGGTCGCTATTGAATGTTTTTAATCAGATTGTCCACCAAGAACCTTTTCTCTATGTCTGATTCATCAAAGAATTTGATGGAAGCTGTTTTCAAGTCATTTTTGGCATTTTCTATTTTGCCAAGTCCGATGTAAGCTCTTGCTCTCAATAAGAACTGTTCTCCTTTTGGCTCTTCAGGAAAGCCTTTATCAATGTCTTTGAGTGCATTCTCAAACTGCCCTAGCTCAATATAATAGGAAGCTCGCTGGAGATGGTATTTGCTATTTTTTTCCTTGCGCAGTTCATAGTGAAGCTTAATTGCTTTGCTTACTTCTTCAACTGCCGCGGAATAGTCTTTCCCAGTGGAGTAGACATAGGCTCGCTCACTGTGTTGCAGCGCATCTTTGGAACTGATTTCGTGCCACCAGTCTAGAAACTCATGTGCCTCTTCGAAATTTCCTTCGTTTGTCAGGAATGAAATGTGGTCTATTCGTGCCCAGTCATCTACAGGATGGTAAGGCTGTGAGTAAGGCTCTTTCGGATAGTGATATTCAGTCGAAAACAGTCTTGCTTCAAGTAAAAGTGGAAATCCATCTGAAAACCACCTGAGTTCCAGTGTGCCGCTTGGTACTTTGAATGCTTTGTATTCATAGTGATTATAGTCTCTAATTTCGAGCTTGTGCAGTTCTTCCAGCCCTACCAGCAATTCCTCCACATCGTCTTTTAACAAACAACATTCGTAGACGTCAAAATAGATCTTCATCACATCGCCAGTGTTAGATGTAATACCACTAATGCCCTGATGTATCTCATGTGTTTTGTCTTTGTTTGTAGCTCCGTTTTCAGATTGGTTTGGCAAAGGTAAGCCAGTGACAGACTGAATTAGATCGTATTTAAAACAGTTTGGAGACGTGACAAGTTCTCTGAATAGCCCCTTCACGGTCTCGATGTTATTTCGCGGTGGAGTTAAATCGCTTATGGTAAGGGTATCATTCACAGGGCACAGATTATTCCGACGTTCTATACAGCTTAGTGCTCCTTCGGAATCTCCCAGAAACATAAAGAGCTTCGCTGTTTCTAAGTAAGTATCTATCGCTTCTTTGGTTCTCTTTGAGTGCTCCAGGCTCACGGACAGAAAGTATTTGTATAAAGGGACATAGTAAGTTAAATGAGACTTCTCAAAAGCTTTCAGCGGTCTTTGAAGTAATTCAATAGAAGTTTCAGAATCCCCTATATTTATAAGTTCTCTTACTAGCTCTATTGGAACAAGAACAATACCTTTGTGGTCGCGTGCCCTGATAAGGTCCTCTACCGCTTCTTCTTTGCGATTAAGAATCATTCTGATCTTGGCTCTTGTGATGAACCAGGTAGCATTTTTTGAATGCATGGAAATTGCTTTGGAGGCATCTATTTCCGCTTCTTCAAAGTATCCAAAGCATGCCAACTTTTTAGCCCTTTGCATTAGAGTCAATGCTTCTCCACCTGCCATATGCCAGGAAGTTGCACATAATCGACCTTTTTCCTGTTTTGGTCGGCCCTTCGTTTTGGGAAGGTGTTCAGGGAACTCCCATGGTGCCACGGGTTCTTCCGAGTTACTGAATCCAAAAGTAAATGCAATTGACTTTGCGCTGGGGTATGGTTCGAGCATAAGACTAAATTAGAATACCAGAGGACTTACACTTAATCTTAGCTGATGCGATAGGCTGTGTTTATTCATTATCCGGCTGCGGAATAGATCAATTTAGACTATCCCGCTAAGGCCATGTCCTCTATGGAGCTTTTGGGAACGACAATTAATGAACGGTACAAAGTTGTCCGGCAGCTTGGTCAGGGCGGCATGGGTGTGGTCTATCTCTGCGAGGATGGCATACTCGGCAGACAAGTGGCTATTAAGTTTTTGTCGACCAGCGCCGAGAGTCGTGCGCTCGAGCGGTTTAGGCTGGAGGCGCAGGCGCTAGGTAAATTGAAGCACAACAATGTGCTTGAGGTGATGGATTTCGGTGAGGATAGCGAAGGCCGACTCTATCTGGTTATGGAATATGTTCCAGGCGGGTCGCTGAAAGAGTATCTTCAACACAACGGCACGTTGGCATTTCCTGCTTTCTATGATATTGTCCGGCAGCTTTGCGCAGGTATTGCCGCCGCCCATGAAAAGGGTATTTTACACAGGGATATAAAGCCGGCCAACGTCATGGTCGCCGAGGAGGAAGAGGTAGGAGTTTCTGTCAAACTTCTCGATTTTGGAGTGGCAAGATATAGTCAAGAGCAGTTCCAGACCATTACGAGTAAAGGCGCGGCAATCGGATCGCCGCCATATATGAGCCCGGAAGTGATATCAGGAGATTCCGTTGATCATCGCTCCGATATATACAGTCTTGGCTGTCTGATGTATGAGTTGCTGGGCGGAAGACCTCCATTCTTAGGCGAGAATGCCCTTGATACCATGATGATGCATGTTAACGAGGAGCCGGATTTTCAGCCACTTCATGGGCAGTATCCGCCTGAGCTTGTTGAAATTTTGGCTAAGTGTTTGGAGAAGAATCCGGATGATAGATATGGCAGCGTTGATCAAATAGTTCTGGCTCTGGAGGCGGTTTTTAATACTGTCAGCCGGAATACTGAGGAATCAGCTTCCCAGGCAGAGGGTAGTTCTGAAGGGCAGTTAGAGAGCCCTCTTTTCAATAAGCGGATGTTGATCACCGCCTCTTCAGTCTTGGCTATCTCGATTTTGGCTGGCACTATCTGCTGGTACTATATAAAGGGTCAGAAGACCGAGGTCCCTCCTCTTACATTGGTTGGAGAGGTGTCGCCGACAAGGGAGGAGAACACGTTTTTTGTTCAGCCAAGATTGAGAAGTGGTAGATTGGAACATCTCATCGGCGGCACGGTTACTGTCGATAGTGTGCGTGGGTTGAGCAAATATAAGAACTTGAGATATCCAAGGTTTGAAGATACTAAGATAGACTCGGAGGCGGCGTCCGGTTTTGTCGAATATCCGATAGTCGATATTACCTTTGATGAGTGCATTCTGAGCGACGGTGCTCTGGAGCAGATTGCTAAAATACCCCGGCTGGAAAAGCTTGAGCTGATCACCTGCCGGGGCTATACTCCCGCAGGCTTGGAGAAAGTCACCAACATCAGGCGTTTGGATTTGCTTCGAGTGGATGGTAGCGGAACTTTGTTGTCTTCCGTTAGCAAGCTCAATCAGTTGACAGAGTTGTCACTGGAGCATGTGGATGGTGTTCCTCCTTCAGAGTATGCCCATCTTGCTGATTTGAAGAATTTGACATACTTAGAATTCAGTAAGAGGGATGCCACCAGAGAGATAATTTTAGGCTTTCTTGACCCGCTTACAAAAAGCGATTCTTTGAGAAGACTGAGTGTTTATGCCAATGCGGACAACGAAACGCTTGGACGGGTCAGCTCCATTAAGAGGCTGCGTTTTTTGAACATCGGTGACAATAGTCTGGTTGATGATGCGTTCTTGAAGACAGTTTTAGACTGCAAGAACCTTGTTCGGCTGCGTTTAAAGCGGTGCCCGAAGATTACCGAGGATTTCAAATCTCAGCTGAGCAAGAAGCGACCAAAGTTGAAGACAGAGTATTAGATTCTTTCTACTCCTGGTGCTTTATCTCTTTAGTGCAAGTTTTATTTTAGCCACTGGGGCGGTTTCTTCAACTGCCGGACAAAGACGCTATTGCCGTTGCTTTCCCAGTTCATTCCTACTTCAAAGAATGGTGAGCCGGCAAATTTGGCTGTTATAGGTCCGTAAGGATGAGAACGGCTCACGATGGCGTAGGCGGTTTTCTCATCGCTTGCGTTTTTCGGTTTTGTCACCACGAAAATCTTGGCGATGGTACCATCCGGTTTGACCTTCAAATATACTTTTGCTGAGCCTTTGGATTTGACTTTGGCCGCGTCAATCTGGTCCTGGATTTTTTTGCAGATGGTGTCATCGTAGGGACGTTTTTTGGTTCCTATCTTGTACTCCAGCCAGCTCGGCTGTCTGTCATTGAAGTAGGGGCCGGACAGAGCTTTGGTAGTATCGTGCCAGTCGAAGAACATCCAGGCATGGGGCTTGCCTCTCAGCTCCGCTGGCATTGGAGCGCCTTTGTAGCTGGATAGCTGTTTCAAGGCGTAGGCTTCGGCAGCTTTGTTGCCTTTTTCATCTTTTACGCTCACTCCGGTGACGGTGCCGTCCGCCAGTACTTTGAAAGTCGCGTTCACTTTGCCGGGACCCTTGTCGTTCCATCGGTTCATGAGTCCGTCGCGGAAAGTGCTGGCGTAGTCTTGCGCCATGACTGAGAGAGCGTTTGTGCTCGTGAGCGCCAACGCCAGGAAAAGGGCTGAGATAGAGGATTTTAATGGTTTTTGCTGCATTACTAAGATCCCGGATAGATAAGCCAGGGCTATATTATGTCAAATATTTCCGGTAATTATCGATAGGCGCCGAGGGACATTTTTTTGTAGTAGTTCTGGTGATATTCTTCGGCAGGATAGAATTTTTTAGCGGGCTCCAGAAGCTCGCTGGAATCAGCGTTGGGCATCAGCTCTTTCAATGCTTCTTGAGCTTGCTTCTTCTGGGTTTCGTCTTCATAGAAAATGGCGGCTCTATATTGGCTGAATTTATCAGCACTCCTGCGCATGGGACGAAACATGGTCAGATATTTTTTGACGATTTCTTTGTAAGTTATAACTTTCGGGTCGAAGAGAACTTGTACTGCTTCGGCATGGCCTGTCGTGCCGCTGCATACGTCCTGGTAGGTTGGGTCTTTCGACGTGCCACCGGTGTAGCCGGAGGTGGCATGATGGACTCCCTTTATACGTTGAAGCTCCGCTTCAACTCCCCAGAATCATCCGGCGGCGAGGGTGGCTTTTTGGAGGTTGCCCTGGTCAGGTAAAGCAGCCGGGGCTTCGTCTTGGAAAAATGTCATGAATAGAATGTATCCGCAGAAAGCGACAATGACGATATTTACAATCGTGTTGAAATTTACGGTCATCCTTCCATATTAGTACAAAAGCATGAACACTGAGGAAACCTGTGCATTTTTGACTTTACTTTTGAACTTGTTTGCTTTCGTCCATGATTTTTTCATAGATGCGCATCATGGCTGGTGCAAGGGAGGAGTTGCGGAGATTGACGAGCAGATGCTCAATCACTTTCTCTTCTCTTTTGGCGTCAAGGATGGGCACACCATCTCTGGCTTTGATGGCGCCTATTTCTTTGGCCAGGTCAAGCCGGGTCTCCAGCAGGTTGGCAATCTCTCTATCTATGAGGTCGATGCTGGTTCTCAGCTCTTCGATTCGTTCAGCATCAATTTCATTCATGGATTTGATTTGTACTTCTTGCATTTTTCTCTTCTCCAAAGATTATAGTCTATGCGGCGGCTCTGGCAAGCCTTCTGTTCATGTCCGGAATCTTGCGCCCGACGGCTCTTGCGATGCCGTCCAGAGAACGCATCAGCTCGGCCAGCTCTTCTAAAGAGAGGGCTTGTTTAGCGTCGGATACGGATTTTTCCGGTTCGGGATGGGCTTCGATAATCAGTCCATCAGCGCCGCAAGCGATGGCGGCACGGGCAAGGTCGGGGATGATGTCGGCGCGACCGGCAGCATGGCTGGGGTCTACGATTACAGGCAGGTGGGTCATCTGTTTCAGGACAGCGACGGCACCGAGATCCAGGACATTGCGGGTGGAAGGATCGTAGCTTCTAATGCCTCTTTCGCAGAGGATGACTTTCTCATTGCCTTCAGCCATGATGTATTCGGCGGCTAGAATCATCTCTTCCAGGGTGGCGGAGAGTCCTCTTTTGAGAAGTACAGGTTTGTTGGTACGTCCGACTTCTTTGAGAAGTTCGAAGTTCTGCATGTTGCGGCTGCCGATCTGCATTACGTCAATGTGATCGATGGCGATGTCGATGTGCTCTTTGGACATGATTTCGGAGATGAAGGGCATACCGGAGATGTTTTTGGTCTGTTCGACGATGCCGAGACCGTCGGCACCGAGACCCTGGAAGGAGTAAGGGGAGGTTCTGGGTTTGAAGAGCCCGCCTCGGATGGCGTTGACGGGGCTGTTTTTCAATACCTGGGCTACTTTGTGCATCTGTTGATTGTCTTCGATGGCGCAGGGACCGCCCACCAGAAGGAGTTCTTCTCCTCCCACCGAGCAGTCCCTGCTAATATCCAGGCAGCTCTTATGGTCTTTGTGTTTCTTCCTTGATAATTTTGCTTCCAACATTTTTTTCTCCTTTTAAAGCAAAAACCGGACTTCTTTTGGAAGTCCGGAGTCATTGACGATTCTATAAACGACTCTACTCAGGACTTCCCCTGTTTACGGTTCCAAAAAAATAAAAGTAGTAGTTATTGAGAGTCATTTTGTAATTTCCTTTTCTTCTAAATAAAAAACCGCGGCTCTTAAAACCACGGTCCATCTGATATACACAAGCTCTAGCTCAGATCAGATGAACCTCCGGGTAAAAAAGTAAAAATAGAATTTGCTGGACACAGTTTTGCTGCCTTTTATTCAGACGATACATGCAATGCTATATGCGTTTTGGGATCCGGTCAAGGCCTTTCCGTAAGCTTCTTAATGTTTGCATTACAATTTCTGCAAGCGCTCCACAAACAGGAACTGGGTGAAGTTAGTGGCTTGATCCTGGAGATTCTCTTCCACCACTTTCAGGTCGTTTATCTCTGCCAGAACCTTGCTGCCCATGACGGCAACATTGGAGCTTAACTCGCCGCCCGCTAGCTTTTCGGCTACTTTGGCGTGGTCGATCATCTCCCCTTCACCAACTTTTTGATTAAGTTTGGAGTATTTCTTGTTGAGGTTCTCTTTGCACTGGGCGAAAACCTGCGGGTGCGCCATTACAGTGTCTATCTGATTGAAGCTTGCGTCTTTACGAATCATTATGGCGTGGCTTATTTTAATTCCGAACTCTTCCACTATCTGGAAGCGGCGACCAGCCATGGCCCATGCGGATTCTTGAACAAGTCCACCCACCGAGTTGTGGATGGCGAATTGTCCGCGGTCTATGAGACCGGTTTCCAGGGCTTTGAGGACGTTTTCCGTGGTGTGGAGATAGACAATCTCAAAAGGCTCTTCCGGGGTGCGAGAGAGGTAGTAGCGTACCGCTTCTTCGTTGAAGCTGCCTTTGCCTCCCTGAATTCCTACAACCAGGCGGTCTCTGTAGATGCGGTTGGGCATCGCCCGGGTGTAGATGGCTTTCTGGGCTTCGGTGAGCTTGACCACGGTCTCTCTGGAGTAGGGATTGTAGTATTGCAGGTCGTCGAAGAGCTGCCAGGTGTCGTT
>MDTD01074747.1_pt1 | contig 16409 bp, 15 predicted proteins | sample 811221 | NCBI WGS metagenome assembly MDTD01 (sample SAMN05326646, study PRJNA326480) | marine metagenome | isolation source: seawater | place: Pacific Ocean: South West | collected 2011 | reverse complement strand
TGTGAACCAGGTAGATCGCTAGTAGCAGAAAGTGGCTCAACTGTTGTCAAAGTTATTTTGAGAAAAAAAAATAATCTTTACATTAATGATGGAACTTATGGATCTTTATTCGATGCAGGTGGACCTAATTTCGTTTTACCATCAAAAATGATTACAGACGGTAGAATTCAGTCAAAAAAGCTAACTGCATTTAGTTTTTTTGGCCCAACTTGTGATGGATTAGATTATATGAAAGGTCCATTCTTGTTGCCTAATAATATTAAAGAAGGTGATTATATAGAACTTGGTCAACTTGGAGCTTACAGTCTTACATTCAGGACAAACTTCAACGGCTTTTATTCAAATGAAATTCACGAATTAAGTGACAAACCAATTATATCTATGTACGATGGTACAAATGATAAAGTTGGTTCTTTAGTAGCTTAATGAATAAAAAAAATAGTCCAAACATTGGACACAACAAAAAATCTTTGCTCAATTCTCCTGTTGAACATATCGACATAAAATCTTTTGATGCTCGTAAAATTATTGATGGGATGAGCAAAATGTCTTTTACATCAAGGGATACAGCTAGAGCAGCGGGTATTTACAATGAAATGCTTGCTGACAAGGATTGCTCAATTTTTTTAACTTTAGCAGGATCAACTTCAGCAGGTGGATGTATGGATTTATATACTGATTTAGTAAAATATAACATGGTTGATGCTATCGTAGCTACTGGAGCCTCTATCATTGATATGGATTTTTTTGAAGCTTTGGGTTTTAAACACTATCAAGGGTCACAGTTTCAAGATGATGCTGAACTTAGAGATAATTATATTGATAGAATTTATGACACTTATATTGATGAAGAGGAATTGCAAGCTTGTGATCAAACTATCTGTGATATTGCTAATTCTTTAAAGCCAAAAACCTACACTTCAAGAGAATTTATAAAAGAATTAGGAAAATATCTAAAAATCAATTCTAAAAAAAAAGGTTCGTTAATTGAGACTGCTTACGATAATAAAGTCCCAATATTCTGTCCTGCATTTACAGATAGTTCTGCTGGTTTTGGACTTGTAATGCATCAGGAAAAAAATCCGGATAATCACATTACAATTGATTCGATTAGGGAATTTAGGGAATTAACTGAAATTAAACTTCAATCAAAACAATCAGGACTACTAATGGTAGGTGGGGGTGTTCCAAAAAACTTTATTCAAGATACTGTGGTTTGTGCAGAATTATTGGGAAAAAAAGTTGATATGCATAAGTACGCAATACAAATTACTGTTGCCGATACAAGAGATGGCGCTTGTAGTAGCTCAACTCTTAAGGAGGCGAGTTCTTGGGGTAAAGTTGATACAACGAAAGAACAAATGGTTTTTGCTGAGGCAACAAGTGTATTACCACTAATTGCGAGTGATGCGTATCACAGAGAAAATTGGAAAAAAAGAACAAAAAGAAATTTTTCACAGATTTTTAAATCTTAAATGAATTATTTAGACCAGAAAAAAGGTTTTTTAGGTTTTGATGCCAATCATAATACAAAATCAAAAGTAGTGGTGGTGCCTTTTGGTTTAGAAAAAACAGTAAGTTATGGAAGCGGAACAAAGAATGGCCCTAAAGAAATTATTAAAGCATCACATCAAGTTGAATTATTTGATGAAGAATTAAATAAAGAACCTTATAAAGAGATTGGTATTCAAACTTTAAAACCTTTTAAGATAAAAAATAAATTACATGATGCTTTAGATCAATTATCAGAAATTAATAAAAAAATTTTATCTGAAAAAAAATTTCCATTAATCTTAGGAGGAGAACACTCTATTACTCCAGGATCTATTAAACCATTCACAAAAAAATATAATGAGCTAACTCTTCTTCATTTTGATGCACATGCTGATCTCAGGGAAAGCTATCAAGGGGAAAAATTTTCTCACGCTTCGGCAATTAAGAGGTGTCTCGATTTTAAAAATGTCAAAGTAGTATCTTTTGGAATTAGAAACCTCTCAAAGTACGAAATGGATTTCTATAAGAAAAATAAAGAGCGGATCAAAATTTTTTGGGCAATAGATAAGAAAAATTGGAATTTAGAAAAATTAATTGATTTATTTGAGAATAAAAATGTTTATATCACTTTTGATGTTGATGGATTTGACGCAAGTATTATGCCTGCTACTGGAACTCCTGAGCCAGGAGGGTTGTTCTGGGAGGATGTTTTACCAATAATAAAAAAAGTTTGTCAAATATCTAATATAGTTGGAGCAGATATAAATGAACTTGCTCCAATAAAAAAGTTTGAGTCATATAACTTTTTAGTAGCAAAGTTAGCCTACAAAATTCTTTCCTACTCTTTCGAATTTAAACACTAAGCAAAATACTTTTCGGTGACCAACTTATAACAACTGAAGCGCCACCCAAATTTTTATCTTCTTTGAAAATTAATTTTGCATTTTGTCTTTCTAACAAAGTTTTTCCTAAAAAAGTTCCAAGACCCAAGCCTGAATTTGGATTAATTTCTATAGATTTTGATTTAATATAAGGTTCGCCGATTTTTTTTACTATATCCCTTGGAAATCCAGGTCCATCATCATTAATAATAATTTTTATTTCTTTTTCATCACTCACTAAAAATACGTTGACTTTGCTCTTTGAAAATTTTATTGCATTTCCTATAAAATTTCGGAGTCCATAAATCATTTCTGGAGATCTTTGAATACTAATTTTATTATTATCTTTATTAGAGATTAAATTGATTTCTTTAGACGAAGTTTCTCTAAAAGAGTTTAAAATCTCTTCCAAAAGATTCTCTAATTTTACTGAACTAAAAAATTTATCTTCCTCAATCTGTTTTTTCGAAATTCTTTTCAAGATTTCACTACATCTTTTTGATTGGCTTATTAATAAATCAATATCTTTTGTTAATTCATTATTTTCTCCTATCTCTTTTTTTAACTCTTTAGCTACTACACTTATTGTGGCTAATGGAGTTCCTAACGAATGGGCTGCTGCAGCTGCTTGGCCGCCAAGAGATTCCAATTCATATTCTTTATAAATAACTTCTTGTAATTTATTTAAAGCCTCAGATGTTTTCTTTTTTTCCCCAGCAAAACGAATTCCGAAGTAACTTAAGAAAATTAAACCAATTAAAATTGAAATTATAATTCCAATTTTATAAAAGTTGGGAAAATGCAGTAAGCTCATATCCTCTCCGGGTAGTGGCAAATGATTAAATGATATAAAAATTAAAAGAGTAGTAGTAATAATACCCAGAATTATAGTCGTTCCCATGCTCAAAAAAGTTGAAGAAACAATAGCTGGTATTATAAGTAAAAAACAAAAAGGATTAAAGACACCCCCCGTAAGATAAAGTAAAACACTTAATTGAATAAGATCATAAACTAAAAATATAGATGCATAAAAATCTTTCAGTTGATTGATTTTAATACCAAACTGAAGATAAATATTTGTAAGGACACCTACAAAAATCATCAGGTAACTTAATTCTATAGGAAAAGGAAGTTTTAGATAAAAATAAACTATATTGAGAGCTAAAAACTGCCCAAATATGGCTATATATCTCAATATTGTAAGTGTATTTTTATCAAGATTTAGATTCTCTTTAGTTCGAAAGAGAGTTGAAAAGTTCATCTAAATTAAATATCTAAGTTTACTACTTCTAATGCATTATTGGTTATAAAATCTTTTCTTGGAGCGACCTCATCACCCATTAAAACTTTAATCATTTTTTGATCTTCCTTCGATTTATCTTTGGTTCCTTTACTATACTGAACTCTTAACATAGTTCTGTTATCAGGGTTTAAAGTAGTCTCCCAAAGTTCCTCAGGATTCATCTCACCTAATCCTTTAAATCTTTGAATATACAGCTTTTCTTTTTGCTCTTGTATGAACGATTTGTATTCTGAAGATCCTTTTTTAATTTTTTTTTCATCCTTCACTGTTTCCCAAATGTAATCTTCCAGAGCTTTCTCATTCTTAATATAAGTACTTTTATTTGCCCTCGTAACCTTGAATAGTGGAGGTTGAGCAAGATAAATATGACCATTTTCTATGAGTTGATTAAATGGATAGTTATTAAAAAATGTTAAAAGCAAAGTCCTTATATGTGATCCATCAACATCTGCGTCAGTCATTATTATAATTTTATCATATCTTAAGTTTTCAATATTAAAATCTTTTGAACCAGTTCCTAAAGCATTAATTAAGGTTACGATTTCACTTGATGACATCATTTTTGAAAGAGCTTTTGTTGATAGGTCTTCACCATTATTTTTACCATTAACATAGGTGTTTAAAATTTTTCCTCGCAATGGAAGAACTGCTTGAAACTCTCTAACTCTACCTTGTTTTGCTGAACCGCCAGCAGAATCACCTTCGACTATAAATAGTTCTGTACCCTCTCGTTTTTGTATTTGACAATCTGCCAATTTTCCTGGCAAACCAGATAGTTCGAATGTTCCTTTACGCCTGACACTGTCTCTAGCTTTTCTTGCTACTTCTCTTGCCATGGCAGCTTGAGTAATTTTTTCAATTACTGTTCTGGCTACTCCTGGATTTTGATCAAACCAGGTAGACACTTTTTCACTAATTATGTGTTCAACAATATTTCTAATTTCAGAAGAAACGAGCTTATCTTTGGTTTGAGAGGAAAATTTAGGATCTGGCATTTTAATTGAAAGTACTGCCGTTAGTCCTTCTTTTATATCCTCTCCCGATAGATTAATTTTATTCTTTTTGTTGTTGCGATCAGCGGAATATTTATTAATCACACGTGTAAGCGCGCTTCTAAAACCTAACAAATGAGTGCCTCCATCCCTTTGGGGCACATTATTTGTAAAAGGCAAGACTTCTTCTGAATATCCAGCATTCCATTCAAAAGAACACTCTACAATTACATTATTTTTTGTTGATGAGACATAAACTGGTTTCTTAAAAACTTCTTTCTCATTCTTGTTGACTAAAATTGGTTTTTTTGTGTTTATATGCTTTACAAATTCAGTTATTCCGCCATCATATTTATGAACAAATTCTTTTTCCTTTTTCATGGTTTTGTCATTAAGCGTTATAGAGACACCTTTATTTAAAAATGCAAGCTCCCTAATTCTTTTCTCTAAAATTGATGAACTAAATTTTGTTGAAGAAAATATTTCCTTTGACGGTAAAAAGTTGATTTTAGTTCCTTTTTTTTTTGTCTTGCCAACTTTTTTTAGTGGTTTAATTGAATTACCATTATTAAATTCAATTTGATATTCGTTTCCGTCTCTATAAATATTAAGCACTAGTTTTTCTGACAAAGCGTTAACTACAGATACCCCAACGCCATGCAAACCACCTGAAACTTTGTAGGAGTCGTGATCAAACTTACCACCGGCATGTAATTGTGTCATTATAACTTCAGCTGCAGATATTTTTTCACTCTTATGAGTATCAACAGGAATACCTCTTCCATCATCTTCAACTGTTATAGTGTTATCGGAATTCATTGATACGGTTATATTTTTACAATACCCTGCTAAAGCCTCATCGATAGAGTTATCTACAACTTCAAATACCATGTGGTGTAGGCCGGACCCATCGTCAGTATCTCCAATGTACATTCCTGGCCTTTTTCTTACTGCATCAAGACCTTTTAAGACTTTAATCGAGTCCGCCCCATAAGAATTATTATTATTTAATCGAGAATTTTTTGACATTGTTTTTTGAAAATTTAATTAATTATACCATTTTTTTTTATTAATATAAAACCATGTACAAACAAACTGGTCTAGAATTATTAAGTATCAACGATAATAGATCAAAAATTAAAAAAAATATTAAAAATGAAAAAAATCAAATTTTCATTGGCATAATAACGTAGTAACTATTTTTATCAGCAATATCCTCTATCAAAACTGGAGATGTAGAATCCAAAAAATTCATTTTTAACTTGTCGCTTTCAACCTCATTTGCAATATCAACTAAATATTTTGAGTTAAAGCTTATATTAAGACTATCAGAATTAAATTCAGCTTTTATTTTTTCATTTCCTTCTCCAGAATTTGCGCTGTTAACTGATAATTGCACATTATCTTTATTAATTTGAAGTTTAACACCTTCTTTTCTATCAAGAGATACACTTGCAACCCTTTCTATAGAATTTATAAAATCTTTTGTTTTTACTGATAAACATTTATCATTTTTTATTGGTACAACTTTTTTATAATCTGGGAACTTGCCATCAATTACTTTTGAAATTAGGTTAATTTTACCAAGGCTAAACTTTACTTTATTATCGGAAATTTGCATTGTTAGGTTTTCAACGGACTCAGCTAGCAAAGAACACAGTTGAAAAGTTGTTTTTCTTGGCAAAATAAAAGAGTTAAAATCCCTCAAATTATTATTTTCCACGCTGCTTGAGGATAATCTATGACTATCGGTTGCTACACCAGTTAAAAAATTTCTTCCATTTGCCTCAGTTAAATGAAAAAAAATTCCATTCAAGTAATGCCTAGTATCATCATTTGAGACAGAAATTTTTGTCTTATTTAACAATTTAAGAAAGTTTCCACTAATTATACTAATTTCATTTCCCTCAAACTCATCTGAAAAAGTTGGAAAATTATCAGTGGGTAGACAATTTAATATAAAATCCGAATTTTCACTTTTTAGGTTGAGTTTATTTTCAGACTTTAGATCAAAGTTTATTTCAGCGTTTGATGATATTTTTCTAAGAATATCGTAGAGAATTGCAGCAGACGTGGTTGTGCTTCCCTCATTAATAATTTTCACCTCACTAATCTCATCATTAAAAACTATGTCCAAATCAGTTGCAACTATATTCAATTTTTTATCTTTAAGTTGTAATAAAACGTTAGAAAGAATTGGGAGTGTATTTTTTTTTTCTACAACGCCTTGTACAAAATTTAGTGATTTTAGTAAAATGTCTCTTTTGACTACAAACTGCATTTAATTATTGTTCTAATAAAAGACTTTTAATCTGATTTATATTTTTCTTCATTTCATCATCTTGCTCAGATAATCTTGTGATTGTCTTCACAGCATGAATAACTGTTGTGTGATCTCTATTAGCAAATCTTCTTCCAATTTCTGGTAAAGAGCGTGTTGTCATTTTTTTTGCAAGGTACATGGCTATTTGTCTTGGTCTTGCTAAAGGCCTTGATCTACGTTGTGATAACATTTCACTTAACGCAATATTAAAATAGTTGGAAACAACATTTTGTATTTTATCAATTGTTATTACTCTTATTTGATTAAAGACATCTTTTAAAATATTTTTACAATCCGTAATTGTTAATTCTTTATTATGGACTCTATTAAAAGCAACTACTCTATTTAAAACACCTATTAGCTCTCTTATATTTGTTTTACTTTCAGTGGCTATATAATTTATAACTTCATCACTTAAATTTATATTTTCTTTAAATTGATATTGAATTTCTTCCATTTTTTTCTTAATTATTTTTATTTTCAATTCTAAATCTGGCACATCTATATCAACTACTAGACCTCCCGATAGCCTTGATTTTAATCTTTCCTGAACTCTATCAAGCTTAGACGGCGCCCTATCAGATGAAATTACTATTTGAGATCCTTTGTCCATTAAGCTATTAAATGTGTGAAAAAATTCCTCTTGGAGACTCTCTTTTCCACTAATAAATTGAATATCGTCAATAATAAAAATTGAAGATTTTCTAAAAAAATCTTTAAAATTAACCATATCATTTTTTTTTATTGATTTTATGAAATGATACATAAACCTTTCTGCTGAAATAAACATCACATTATTATCGCTTTGAAGTTCTAAACCAATGGCATTTAGCAAATGAGTTTTTCCCAAACCTACTCCTCCGCAGATATATAAAGGATTGTAACGAGTAACATTTTCACATGCTTTTCTTGAGTAAGATAAAGCAATATCATTGCTTTTTCCCTCGATAAAATTATTAAAATTAAGATTGGGATTTAATCTATTGTAATTTAAAATTGAGTCCTTTATTTCAGTAACTTTATTTAACTCGTCAATTTGTAAAATCTCTTGATTTTGCTTATTTTCTTCAATGATCTTAAACTCTATCCTTGTCAGACTTAATTTAAAATTTTTCACTTGTTCGAGAATTTTGTCTAAATATCTTGACACAATCCAATCTCTAAAAAATCTAGTAGGTACGCCGAGTATTAGATAATCGTTATATTCTTTCACTAACGATATTTTTTGAAGCCAACTATTGTAAATTTCATTGCCAAAAGTTTTTTTGAAAGCTGTTTGAATTTCTGACCATTCCAAAGTTTTTTCTTCTTCAGAAATATAAATTTTTTGATTTATAATTTTTTTTTCCATTTAGATAATTCTTAAAGAGAATTCTATAAACTCCCATTTTAAAATTTTTTCAAGAATTTTTTTAATACAACCTAAAAAAAATTGAAGTCAGGTTGTATCTTTAACGTTCAGATAGAATAAAAAAAAAATAAATTATTAAAAAATATTTACAACTTTTAAAAGAAACTATATTTTGGAAAAAAAAACTATATTTAGTTTTTAAAGTCTAAAATGACAACTTTAAATTGATAATTATAAGTTTAAATTTTTTTTGAGATCCTAGAAATTTTTCTTGCTGCAGTTTTTTTGCTTAGCACTCCAGATTTAGCAACCTGCATTAGAATTGACTGAAATTTTGAGAAATATTTTTTTGCTTCTGTCTTTTTTTTCGATTTAATTAGAGTTTCCATATGTTTTACAGCGTTTTTATACTTACTTTTTCTAATTCTATTTATCCGAGTTTGCTGTTTTACTCTTCTTACTCTTCTGATTGCAGATTTTGTATTAGGCATTTTTTTTAAATTGTATATAGGTAGGTATTCTATCGGTCAACTTTATTATTTTTGACAACTTCGGCAAATAAATGAAGCTCGATTTGAAATTACTGTTCTTATAATATTGCTATTGCAATCTGCATTAGAACACTTTTCACCTTGTTTACCATAAATTTTAAAATGTTGTTGAAAAACACCTTTTTTTCCATCATCACTAGAAAAATCCTTTATGGAGGAACCTCCTAGTTTTATTGAATTTTTCAAAATTTTTTTTATATTAAATATTATCTTTTTTATCTCATATTCTTTCAGTTTTAGTACTTTTCTTAATGGATCGATGCCACTTAAAAACAAAACCTCGTTCACATAAATGTTGCCTAACCCAGCAATAAACTTTTGATCCATTAAAATATCTTTAATTGCACGGTTTCTCCTCTTTATATAATTTTTAAAATAAGTTCTATTAAATTTACTTCCGAGGGGTTCTGGTCCTAGGTGTTTAATATGTAAGCTATTTTTTAGTTTATTGGCAGAAAAAAATTTTATAAAACCAAATTTCCTAACATCATTGTAAATCAATTTTTGATTGTTACCGAAAAAAAATATAATTCTGTCGTGTTTTTTATCTTTTGGCTCATCCAAAGAATAATAAAAACTTGTCTTAAATTTTTGTTTTTTTTTATTAATAAAAAAAAGTTTACCTGACATCCCTAGATGAACAAGCATAATTATTTTTTTATTAATTTTAAAAATTAAATACTTAGATCTTCTTCTAATTTTAACAATTCGCTTTCCAATTAATTTTGATATTTCGTCTTTATTTACCCGATATCTTAAATTTTCATCATTGATTTTAACCTTTTTAATTATTAAATTTTGGATTTTCTTACTTAAGGACCTTTTAACAACTTCAACTTCAGGTAATTCTGGCATATAATTCTAATTTATGAAAAGTACTATTCAAAATAAAACCAAGTTAGTCAATTCTGTTTTTTCAAAAGTATATAAAAAGTATGATTTAATGAATGATATTTTGTCGCTAGGTATTCACCGTTCATGGAAAGAGAAATTCATATGTTGGATGAACCCTAGGCCTAACAATAAATTAATTGATGTAGCCTCTGGAACCGGGGATATTGCAAACCTTTTTTTAAAAAAAATTAATAATCATGGTAGTGTCACTTGTGTAGAACCAAATATGGAGATGTTGAAAGAAGGTAAGATTAAACTGGATAAATTCAAATCGATTGATTGGATAAATGCTGGTGCAGAAAAGATACCTGTAAAAGACAACACTTTTGATTACTATACAATAAGTTTTGGAATAAGAAATGTAACGGATATTAATGCTTCTCTAAAAGAGGCACATAGAGTTTTAAAACCAGGTGGTCGATTTATGTGCCTAGAGTTTTCAAAAATTAATAATGAACTTTTATACTTTTTATACAAAAGCTATTCTAAAACCATACCTTATATCGGTAAACTAATAGTTGGCTCTGATGATCCTTATAAATATCTTATAGATAGTATCGATAAATTTTACAGTCAAAAAGAGTTAACGGACTTAATGCAAAAAAATGGTTTTACAAATGTAAAATACAGAAATATTTCTGGTGGAATCTCAGCAATACACTCGGGTTGGAAAATTTAAAATGTTAAAACGAGTATTTAAGTTATTTCAGATAGCAAGAAGATTGTCAACTTCGGGTGCTGTAGATACAATTAATGAAATACATACTTTACCAAATTCAATAAATTTATTTTTTAATTGTATTTCATTTGGATCCCATACAGAACATTTAGATAAAAATAAAAGCCCAGGTGAAAAACTTTGTGTTGCTTTGCAAGGTATGGGTACAACTTTTATAAAATTAGGTCAATTTCTAGCCACAAGACCAGATATTATCGGTGAACAATTAGCGAGAGATTTAGAGAAACTTCAGGATAAAGTTCCTGCTTTTGATCTTTTTGAAGCTAAAAAAATTATAAAAAAAGAAATTGGTGAAAGTTTTTTTAAAAATATAGAGCAAGTTAGCGACCCAATAGCAGCTGCTTCGATCGCTCAAGTTCATATAGCAAAAATTCGAATCGACGATACAGAAAAACAAGTAGCCATAAAAATTTTAAGACCAGATATCGAAAAACTATTTAATGAGGAGTTAGATGCATTAATGTTATTTGCTTATATAGTTGAAAATAGTTTTGCTAAAGCAAAAAGATTAAAGTTAATTGAAGTTGTTCATCTTTTAAGAGAAATTACTAATATAGAGATGGATTTAAGATTTGAAGCGGCGGCAGCTAATGAGCTTTATGAAAACACTAAAAATGATAAAGGATTTAATGTTCCTAAAATATATTGGAACTATACAACAAAAAAAATTTTAACTTTAGATAAAGTTGATGGTGTATCTATAAGAGAGCATCAAAAATTAAAAGATTTAGGTGTAGATCTAAAAAAGCTTGCAGAAAATTTAATTCAGTTTTTTTTAAAGCAAGCTGTAAGAGATGGTTTTTTTCATGGAGATATGCATCAAGGTAACTTATTTGTTGACAAATTAGGAAATATAATTCCAGTTGATTTTGGAATTATGGGTCGTTTAGATAAAAATAATAGAAAATTTTTAGCTGAAATATTATATGGTTTTATTCAAAGAGATTACATAAAAGTTGCCGAGGTTCATTTTCAAGCAGGTCTTGTACCGCCAGAAACATCTAAAGAAGAATTTGCTCAAGCACTTAGATCAGTCGGTGAACCAATTTTTGGTCAATCAATAAAAGATATATCAGGTGGAAACTTACTTGCGCAATTATTCGAGATTACGGAAAAATTCAATATGGTCACTCAGCCGCCTTTGCTTCTCTTACAAAAAAATATGGTTGTTGTAGAGGGAGTGGCTAGAAAATTATACCCCGAAACAAACATCTGGGAGGTATCAAGACCAGTTCTTGAAAACTGGTTAAAAAATGTAAAAAGTCCTAAATCAACAATTGATACTGCTATTAACACGTCATCAGAGATACTTAAAAGAATACCTGACTTACCAAAATTTATGGATAGAGCAGATTACGCTTTAAAATTAATGGCTGAGGGAAAATTAAATTTTGCATTAGGAGCAAATAAAAATTTAGAAATTGAACAAATGAAGCTAAAAAATTTCAGAAATAATATATTAATTAGTTTTTTTGGTGTTATAATTGTATTTCTACTAGTATTTTAATTAATCATGAGTTTAAAAAATAAAAAAATATTGATCATAATCGGCGGTGGTATATCTGCCTATAAAACGCTAGATCTAATAAGATTATTAAAAAAAAATAACAATGAAATAAAAACAATTTTAACTAAAAGCGGTAAAGAGTTTGTAACTCCTTTATCTGTTACGACATTAACAAATAGCAAAACTTTTGAGAACTTATTCGATAGAAATTTTGAGGATGAGATTGACCATATAACTTTATCTAGATGGGCAGATCTTATTGTTGTTATGCCAACCACAGCAAATTTTATGACAAAGTTAAGTTTAGGAAAATCAGAGGATCTTGCTACAACTGTAATTTTAGCTTCAAATAAAGATGTTTTATTAGTTCCTGCCATGAATGTAAGAATGTGGATACATAAAGCTACACAAACAAATGTTAAAATTTTAGAGGACTATGGATATTTTTTTATTGGACCAGAAAAAGGTGAAATGGCATGTGGGGAGTATGGGGAAGGAAAAATGTCAAGTCCAAGACAGATATATTCTTTTATTAAAAATTACTTTCATAAAAGAAATTTAGTAAAAAAAAAGAATTTTAAGGCTTTGGTTACTACCGGGCCTACTAGAGAATATATTGATCCTGTGAGATATATTTCTAATGAATCCAGCGGAAAACAAGGTTATGAGATATCATTAGCTCTTAACAAATTAGGCTTTAAAACAACTGTGATTACTGGCCCATCAAACTTAATCTACCATAATGATATTAAAATGAAAAAAATTGTTACGGCAGATGAAATGTTTAATGAAGTAAAAAAAAATTTACCAGTAGATGTTGCAGTATGTGTGGCCGCAGTAACTGATTTTAAGCCGATCAAAAAGAGTAAACACAAATTAAAAAAAGATAGCAATATTATAAAATCAATTACTATAAAAAAAAATCAAGACATAATTGAATATTTGGGCAAAAATAATAAGCACAGGCCAAAATTAGTTGTAGGTTTTTCCGCTGAAACAGAAAATCTTAATAAGAATTCAATTTTAAAAATGAGAAGGAAAAATTGTGATTTAATAATCGCAAACGATGTTTCAAAAAAGGATAGCGGGTTTAATTCCGATTTTAATAAAGTTTCAATTATAGATAACCATGGGAAAATTAAATTAATTAAAAGAAATAAAAAAAGTTTTATAGCTAATAAAATTGCAGAGATAATTTTAGATAAACTTTTATTTAATGACAGGAATTTCAATTAAAAGATTCTATTATTACTAATAAATGAATTTAAATTTCGAAGACCTAAAAAGATTTGAAAAACAAATTATTTTAAAAAAAATCGGTGTAAATGGGCAAAAAAGAATTATCAATTCTAAGGTTTTAATAATTGGAATGGGTGGCTTAGGATGTCCACTTCTAACTTATCTTGCAGCCTCTGGGGTTGGAACTATAGGGATCATTGATTTTGATAAAGTTGAACTAAGTAATTTGACTAGACAAACTCTTTTTACTTTAAGAGATTTAGGAAAATTTAAAGTAGATCAAGCTAGGGACAGTATTATTAGATTAAATAAAAAAATTAAAATTTTAATTTATAAAAAAAAAGTAACAAAAAAAAATATTGAAAATTTCATTAAAAACTTCGATATAATTTGTGATGGTACTGATAATTTTGAGACACGATACATAATAAATGATCAATGTAAAAAAAGTAAAAAAATATTAATTTCTGCTGCAATAAGTAAATTTGATGGTCATCTATTTAAATTTAACTTTAAAAAAAAAGTACCGTGTTATCGTTGTTTTATGCCAGAAAAACCACAAGAAGAAAATAATTGCCAGTCTGAAGGAATATTTGCTCCAGTTGCTGGTGTTTTGGGAACTCTTCAGGCAAATGAGGTTTTGCAAACTATTTTAAACTCTAAAAATAATTTTAAGAGTCAGATGATAATATTTGACTCAATAAAAACCAAATTTAGAAATACTAAATTGACTTATAACCCAAAATGTAAAAATAAATGTACAAATTAATATCGTGTATTCTTTTTCTTTTACTAACATTTAAAAATTTATTAGCTGAAGAATATTTTCTTACTTTAAGAAATGATAAAGTCAACTTAAGACAAGGACCATCTTTTGATTATCCTGTAAAATTATTTTACAAAAAAAAATTTTTACCTGTTTTGATTCAAGATAAATTTGAAAACTTTCGAAAAATCAGAGACCACGAAAATAATACAGGCTGGATACATATTTCACAATTATCAAAAAAAAAGGCTGCAATAGTTATTGAGGATGAAGCTTATATTTTCTCAGATAATACAATCTATTCAAAACCTTTAGCTATTTCTAAAAGTGGAAAACTTCTATTAATTAAAAAATGCAAAAAGAATTGGTGTAAAATTTCAAACAAAAGTATTAAAGGATGGGTTAAGAAAGACAGTTTATGGGGTTTGTTATAAAACTACTTTTTATATTTTGCTGTCCAAATTTTATCTAAGACAAAATACCATACCGCATTAGCTAATGGTTCTACAATCGCATCTGTTAGAGCAACCATGAAACCTACATCTGCAATTAACATTAAAACTGTTATCGCGATAGCAAAGTGTCCAATTGTGTAAATTATTGTTCTTAATATTGAACCTTTATTGTTTTCGTAGATGGTTTTCGATGCTGAAAAAATTCCGTGAGTAAATTCTGTCATTTAATTAAATGGATTCTCTAAAACACAAGCAACTAAGTGAATTCTATTTTGTTCCCCTCCGTTAAAAAAGTTATGATATTTTGTATTATTTGTAATCGTGACAGAACCGTCAGCCGGCATGTGTTTACATACATCTTCGATAACCATTCTGCACCCTTTATTTGTTATTATTGGAATATGTAGTCTAGGTTCTGGATCCCTATGCCAACTTAAAGTTGACCTAGGCTCTTTTAACAAAATTCTTACTCTACCAAGTTTGAAATGTTTTTTTAAAGAATTGTATACCTCCTCGAAATAAGTTCCTTTAAACTCAGGTACAACCTCTGTGTATTTTGATTCATCTATGGGTTTGTCTCTCTTAATCTCTTTCCCTTTTTCATCAGGAATTGTCCAATATATTCCTCTTACGTTATGCCCTTCAATAGACGATTTATCGCCGGGAATTTGATTTAGAGCAATAGCTCCAAAGTTTTTAATTCCTAAAGTACTAAATTTTTTTTTCTTCAATACATTGTTTAAATCAGTTCTCATTTTTTCAATATCAAATTTTAGGTTAGGAACTATATAAAAATCGTCTTTAACATTTTGATTTAAATGTTCTAAATTTTTTGTTGGCTTTACTACTTCCATATTAATTCAATTGTTTTAGATTAGGTCTATCAGCGTTCATGATCTTTGTCCATGCTGCAACAAAGTCTTTTACAAATTTTTCTTTATTATCATCTTGAGCATATACCTCTGAATATGATCTTAGTATTGAATTTGAGCCAAATACTAAGTCCACTCTAGATGCGTTAAACTTTAATTTATTTGTTTTACGATCTATTAAATCGTAAGAGTTCTTGCCTGTAGGTTTCCACACATATTTCATGTCTACTAAGTTAATAAAAAAATCGTTGGTTAATGTTCCGATTTTTTCAGTAAGAACACCTTTATTTTTAGCTGAGACATGATTTGTACCTAAAACTCTCATTCCTCCTACTAAGCAAGTCATCTCTTGAGCGGTCAATCCCATCAATGACGCTCTTTCTAATAAAAGTTCCTCTGGCATTACAGAATAGTCTGATTTAACATAATTTCTAAATCCATCGTGCAAGGGTTCTAGCCATTTAAAACTTTTCATTTCAGTTTCTTGTTGAGTTGAGTCCCCTCTTCCTGGAATAAACGGAACTTTAACTTTTGAACCAGCTTTCTTTATCGCTTTCTCCAAACCAACATTTCCTGCTAAAATGATTGTGTCTGCAATACTTGCTCCAGTTTTTTTTGCTATTTGCTCTAGTATTTTAAGAGCTTTTGAGAGTTTTTTTGGTTCATTAGCCTCCCAATTTTTCATTGGGTCTAAACGAATTCGTGCACCATTAGCTCCACCTCTTTTATCAGTTCTTCTATAAGTTCTTGCACTATCCCAGGCTACTGTTATCAATTCACTTACAGTTAATTTACTTCCTATTATCATTTTTTTTACTTTGTTGATGTTGTACTTCTGTTTAGAAGGTAAAACATTTCCTTGCCAAATAAGATCTTCTTTAGGGGCCCAAGGACCAATATAATTGTCTTTATTCCCCATTGTTCTGTGTGTTAATTTAAACCAAGCTCTAGCAAATGAGTCTTCAAAAAATTTCGGGTCTTTATAAAATCTCTCAGAAATTTTTCTATATTCTGGATCCATTGCCATCGCCATGTCAGCATC
>MDTD01149365.1_pt1 | contig 16411 bp, 19 predicted proteins | sample 811221 | NCBI WGS metagenome assembly MDTD01 (sample SAMN05326646, study PRJNA326480) | marine metagenome | isolation source: seawater | place: Pacific Ocean: South West | collected 2011 | reverse complement strand
ATTCGGACCCTTGACGATCTCGAAGGGCGAGATGGCCTTGTCCTTCTGCGCGGTCGGGTCGTCGAACTGACGGCCGATCAGGCGCTTGATGGCGTAGAATGTGAAGTCCGGATTGGTCACGGCCTGACGCCGGGCCGGCATACCGATCAGGCGCTCGCCGCCTTCGGTAAAGGCGACAACGGACGGGGTCGTGCGCGCGCCTTCTGCATTCTCGATGACCTTTGCCTGGCCGCCTTCCATGACGGCAACGCAGGAGTTTGTGGTCCCGAGGTCGATACCAATAATCTTGCTCATCTTGTGTCTCTCTCTCTTTAAGCCGCCACCTGCCCCGGTCGCGCGGTCTGCTCAGCAGCCCCGCAAGGCAGATGGCTCTGCAAGTGACGTTTTGAGTAGGCGAATGGAGGGTTTGAACCTGTTCGCCTGTTCGGTTTGGGATATGGGGAAATTTCAACAGGTCACAAGAGGCGTGCGACGCCTTTTCCATGTCTCGCTGCGGATTGCGGCCATAGACCGCGCCTATGGCAGCTTCTTGCAGGATTTATTTGAGAATCGTTCGCATCTACACCATATTGGCGGGAAGAACAGCCCGGATTCATGGGCCTTAGAGGGTCCATAGAGGGTCTGTTGAGGGTGTTCTTGATGGTCTGAAGCGGGAGTTATCCAACAAATGTCTTTGCAGGTTTTCAAGACAGCGACCTACAGCCTCATGCACCTGACCGTGGCGATGACGGTGGCCTTTCTCCTGACCGGCAGCTGGCACGCCGCGCTGGCCATCGGCCTGATCGAGCCGCTGGTCCAGACAGCTGCCTACACGCTGCACGAACGCGCCTGGGCGCGGGCCCGCCTGCCCGCAAGGGCGGCGGCTGGCTGAATGGAACTGGCTTGCGTCTGGCCAGGCGAGGATATGTGCCGCATAGTTCCTCTACGTTAGGTGGGAGGAACGTACATGTTGAAAGTCATCCGCATATTGGCGGCCGTGATCAGTCTTGCGGTCTTGCCGGCGATTGCCGTTGCGCAGGATATCGACGGGGTGGTCGAACACCCGATGATCGAACGCTATCCCGGGCAGGTGATTGCCTGGCAACACATTGAAAACTATCAGCCTTACAAGGTCGCGGTCGGGCCGGTGACCGGCTATCGCCAGATTGGCGACTGGATAGAAACCGAGGGCCGTGTCACCCGGACCTTCTACAAATATGAAGGCGAAGACCGGTCCTATTCCGAGGTCTACAAGAACTATCTCGATGCGCTGACTGCAGAGGGATTCGAAATTCTCGGTGAGGGGATGTCGGCGGACCGCAAAGGGGCGGCGGTCGGCTCGCGCCAGTGGATGGAGGTGACCTTCAGGGAAAACCCGGCCACCAAGCCCGGTGCTGTCGGAACAATGTTTTCCGGAACGTCATCATCCGGCGGGGCAGGGGCCATTGTGGCCAGCAAACAGCGCGCTGCCGGTACGGCTTATGTGGTGATTTATGTCGAACAGCATGCAAGAAACTATGTCGGAACGCTGATCGACATCGTCGAGGTGGAAGCCGCCGAGACGGGGCTCGTCGTGGTGGATGCCGAAGCCATGGGCGCCGATATCGAAGAGTATGGCCGCGTCGTGCTGAACGGGATCGTGTTCGATTTCGACAAGGCCACGCTGAAGCCGGAATCGAAAGCCGCACTTGATGCCATTGCCGACTATCTGGCCACCCATCCGGACAAGGCATTTTATGTGGTGGGGCATACCGACTCCAAGGGCACCTATGCCTATAACAGCAAGCTGTCGGATGACCGCGCCCGCGCCGTCGCCGATGCGCTGAAGCAGGACTATGACATCGCACCCGACCGGCTGGAGCCGCACGGCGTCGGCCCCTTGTCGCCGGTATTCTCCAATGCCAGCGATGCCGGACGGGAACAGAACCGGCGAGTCGAGCTGGTAGAGCGTTGAGGGTAAATGACGAAAGAGGCGTGGCGATGCAGCTGAACGTCGTCAGCACGGTGAATGATCCCGGCGTGCCGGGCAAGACAGGTGACGACCGGGCCGGGTTCGATGCGGCCGCCGGCACGGCCTGGGTGCTGGACGGGGCGACCGATGTGACCGATTTGCGCCCGTTCCCGGCCTGCGAAAGCGGCGCGGCCTGGATCGCCGAAGCGCTGTCAGACCGGCTGATGCAGGGCCCTGAAGCTGGCGACGCGCCAAAGGCCTATTTCGCCTCCGTGCTGGCCGATGTGCGCCAGCGGGCAGAAGCGGAAACGCGTATCCCGCTGGACAAATTGCTGGGCGAGGCCCTGCCCATCGCTTCCGGGATCTGGATGTGGCTGCAAGGTAGCGAGGCGGTGTTCGTCTTTATGGGCGACTGCATGGCGCTCATCCGGTCCGGCGCAGAGGTGCACCTGATCGGTCAGGCCGAGAAGGCCGAGGACGAGACCGCAACCGCGCGGCGGATGCTGGCCCTGACGCCTGAAGAGCGTATGGGCTGGCTGCGCCAGGCCCGGCGGATGTCCAATGAAATCGGGACGGCCTTTGGCCTGGGGCCGGATGTTGTCAGCAATCTCAGGACGGCGCGTCTCGTAATGAGTCCGGGCGATGAGGTCTGCCTGATGAGCGACGGGCTCTACCGGCTGATCTCACCCTATGCGACGCACACGCTCGAAAGCCTGATGGCAGACCTGTCGGACAAGGGCCTGCCTGCCCTGATCCGGAGGCTCCGCGATTTCGAGGAGTCCCCGGACGGCGACATCCCGCGCATCAAGCGCAGGGACGACGCCTCAGCGGTTCATCTGAAGATCGAAGCCTAGTTCGTTGACCCGGCGCTGACGGCGACCATGGCGGCGCGCAGGACGCGGTCGCCGATCTTCCAGCCGGGCTGGAACACGTCATGGATCGTGCCATTGGCCTGCGGGGAGGGGACGTTTGCCACCGCCTGGTGCAGGTTCGGGTCGAAGGCATCGCCCGGCATGGCAGCGATCACGGTCACGCCGTTGCGGGCGAGGGCCGTGTGCAGTTCCTTCTCGGTCATCTCGATGCCGCCGAGCAGGTTCTTGCCGGGCTCCGACAGGCCGGCCCGGTCGTCATCGGACAGGGCCGACAGGGCGCGGGCGAGATTGTCCGACACGCTCAGCAGTTCTGCGGCAAACTTCTCGATGGCATAGACCCGCGCATCGGCAACCTCTTTCTGGGCGCGCTTGCGGGTATTGTCGAGATCGGCGAGCGTGCGCAGCAGCTGGCCGCGCATTTCTTCCTTCTCCGCTTCGAGGCGCAGGATCGTGTCTTCCGGCGTCGCCTCTTCCGGGGCGTCGGTCTCAGGCGTTTCGACAGATTCGGTGTCTTCGGTCTTCGCTTCGTCGCTCATCATTTTCCGTCCTTGGCGCGGCGGCGGGAGAGGATCTCGCCCACGACCTTCGCTGTATAGTCTACCATCGGGATCACTCTTGCATAATTCAGCCGCGTCGGGCCAATCACGCCAAGCGCCCCAATGACCTGTTTTCCGCCACCCATATAGGGTGCGACGATCACACTTGAACCTGATAACGGGAAAAGCTGGTTTTCGGAGCCGATGAAGAGTCGCACCCCGCCAGCTTCCCGCGTCGTATCGAGGATATCGAGCACATTCTGCTGGCGTTCCAGCTCATTGAACAGCTGGCGCACCCGGTCGAGATCCTCGGCGGCCTTGGCGTCTTCGAGAAGGTTCGCGCGGCCGCGCACGATCAGCGAACGGCCCCGGCCGGGCGTTTCGCCGCTCCACTGGGCGAGGCCCTGTTCGACAAGTCCGGCGGCGGTCACGTCCAGCTGCGCCCGGCGGGAGCTCAGCTCGTCGCGGACATCCTGCGCCGCTTCGGCGAGCGTGCGGCCCTTCATGCGGGTGGAAAGATAATTGCCCGCTTCGATGAGGGCGGTTGAGGGCAGGCCTTCCGGCACCTGGATGAAGCGGTTTTCCACGTCGCCATCCTCGGTCAGCAGGATGCAGATGGCATCGCGCGGGCCGAGGGGCAGGAATTCGACATGCCGCACAGCGGCGTCGCGCTTCGGCGAAGACACAAGACCTGCGCCGCCCGCAAGGCCGGACAGGATGCCTGAGGCTTCGGACAAGACATTCTCGAAGTCCGCCCCGGCCGACTTCAGCCGGTCGTCGATGGCTTCCCGGTCAGTCCGGGCCGGTTCGCCGATCTCCAGGAACCCGTCCACGAACAGGCGCAGGCCCATATGGGTCGGGGCCCGTCCGGCAGAGATGTGCGGCGCGTCCAGCAGGCCCAGCTCGGTCAGGTCCGCCATGACATTCCGGATCGAGGCGGGGGAGAGGGCAATGCCGCCCTTGGACAGGGTGCGGGAGCCGACGGGTTCTCCGGTCATGAGGTAGCCCTCGACGATCTCGCGGAATATGTCCCGCGAGCGCTGGTCGAGGCGCTGCATCAGCGATTGGGAATCCGGATGTGTCTGCATACTGAAAGGGATAGGGGGCCGGTGCCCGGGGTTCAATAGGCCTCACACCGTGAGGTTGGTGCCATGGTCGCGGTCCGGGGCGGTCCGCCAGGCGAAATAGGAGTAAATGGACGAGATCAGCGCCGCGCCAATGACCAGCACCGGCAGCTGAACGGCCAGCCAGATACCGTTCAGGACAAAGGCGCCGGCAAGGCCCAGCGCCCCGGCGCCCATGAACAGGGGGCCAGCGATCCGGTGGGTCTTTTCCCAGGCCGTATCGGAAGACAGCGTCCAGGGAGTCCGGATCCCGAAGAAGAAGCTGGACCGCGTCTTTGGCAGGTAATTGCCGATAATGATCATCAGCACAGCCGCGCCCGCGATCACCCAGCGCACCATCTGGCCAGACCCGCCGGCGCTGTCGCCGGGATGGAGCATCTGCAGGGCAGTGCCGCCATGAATGCAGGTCAGCAGCACCATCACCCCCAGCCAGACCGCGACATAGCCGCGGCGGCCTGTCTCGATATTGCCCTTGCGCGGGTCGATCACCGGGACGGCGGCGAGGAGCAGACCGACGGCGAGCGTGATGGCCGGCATGATCCAGAGGTAGCGCACCGCTCCGGCGCGGTCGGCCCATCTGTCCGGCGACCCGTCGGCGCCCCAATGCACCGGGAACTCTCCCATCGCCGGCAGGGCAAAGGTGGCGGCCGCCGAGATCGCTGCGCCTGCAACGACCGCCCCCGCCGTGATCAACAGGCCATTACGGATAAAGGGTTTCATTCGGCTGCCTCCTTGATGGGGTCATCACCGTCATCCCGGCCGATCAGGCCGAGCAGGGCGGTGGCGGCGTCTTCCAGCACGCTGGTATTGATGCGGTAGAGGATCTGGTTGCCCTGCCGTTCGGCCGTGACCAATTCCGCTTCCTTCAGCACGGCGAGGTGCCGGCTCATGGTCGGCCAGCTCGTATCGAACTCGGCAGCAAGGTCCCCGGCAAGCCGCGGGCCCTGGCGCAGGAGCGTCAGGATCTGCCGGCGGGCAGGATGGGACAGGGCCTTGAAGACGGCGTTTTGCATTTTTGCTAATTAGCGAAAATGCTAAATTGAGTCAAACAGGCATCGCTCTGCGCCAAGGGCGGGTGCCGGAAAGGCTAGTACAGGCCTTCGATTTCGCCGTCGGAATTGAGAGAAACGCCCTCGGCCGCAGGGTGCCGGGGCAGGCCGGGCATGGTCATGATGTCCCCGCAAATGCCGACGACGAAGCCGGCGCCTGCTGACAGGCGCACCTCCCGCAATTGCAGGACATGCTTGTCCGGCGCACCGACCAGTTTCGGGTTGTTGGAGAAGCTGTACTGCGTCTTGGCCATGCAGACCGGCAGGCGGCCATAGCCGCCCTCTTCCATCCGCCGCAGCGCGGCGCGGACATTGTCAGATGCCTCGACCCGTTCGGCGCGATAGATCTCGCGGGCCACGGTTTCGATCTTTTCCAGCAGGGGCGCCTCATCCCGGTATAGCGGCTTGAACTCGGACGGATGGGCCTCCATCGTGTCGATAACTTTCCGCGCCAGGTCTTCCGCGCCGCGGCCGCCTTCGGCCCAGTGCGTGCAGACCGACACCGGCACGCCAAGGTCATGGCAATAGGATTCAATGGCGGCCAGCTCGCTGGACGTGTCGGAGGTGAACCGGTTGATGGCGACGACAACCGGCACGCCGAATTTCTTCAGGTTCTCGATGTGGCGCCCGAGATTGCCGAGACCGGCTTCCAGCGCGCCATACCCCACGGAGGCCGATTCCTTGAGCGACAGGCCGCCATGCATTTTCAGGGCACGGACAGTGGCGACGACAACGGCGGCCGATGGGGTCAGGCCCGCCTGGCGGCATTTGATGTTGAAGAACTTTTCTGCGCCGAGGTCAGCCCCGAAACCGGCTTCGGTGACGACATAATCCGACATCTTCAGCGCGGCCTTCGTCGCGATCACGGAGTTGCAGCCATGCGCGATATTGGCAAATGGTCCGCCATGGATGAGGACGGGATTGTTCTCCAGCGTCTGCACCAGATTGGGCAGCATGGCGTAACGCAGCAGGGCCATCATGGCGCCGACAGCCCCGATATCCTTTGCGGTGACCGCCACGCGCCCGCGCTTGTAGCCGATGACGATCCGCTCCAGCCGTTCCTCCAGATCGTGCGCGTCCTTTGCGAGGCAGAGAATGGCCATAATTTCCGATGCGACGGTGATGTCGAACCCCGACTCCATCGGTGCGCCATTGCCCGAGCCGCCAAGGCCGGTCACGATCTGGCGCAGATTGCGGTCATTCATGTCCAGCACGCGGCGCCAGGCGACGCGCGTGGATTCCAGTCCGGACTCCGCACCCCAATGGAGATGATTGTCGATCATCGCGGCCAGCAGGTTGTGCGCCGACGTGATTGCGTGGAAGTCGCCCGTGAAATGCAGGTTGATGTCGTCCATCGGAACAACTTGTGCCCGGCCGCCGCCCGTTGCGCCGCCTTTCATGCCGAAGCAAGGGCCGAGCGACGGCTCACGCAGGCAGAGCAGGGCTTTTTTGTCGAGACGCTTCAGCGCATCGGCCAGGCCGATGGAGGTGGTGGTCTTGCCTTCGCCCGCAGGTGTCGGATTGATTGCCGTGACGAGGATGAGCTTGCCATCCTTCTTCTGTTTCAGGCTGGCCAGGTAGTGGTTGCTGATCTTGGCCTTGTCATAGCCGAATGGAATGAGGTCCTGCGCGCCGATGCCGAGGCGCTGGCCGACCTGTCCGATAGGCAGTTTCTTTGCGCCACGCGCAATCGTGATGTCGTTGCTCATAAGCCCCGCTTTCTGTTCCCTCGGCGATCCGGTGTAGACAGGTGCGCCAAAACCCGCAATCAGGCGTGGCACCAAACAGGAGGTCCCCCATGAGCCAGCTCGTCCGTCCGTCAGGCCGCCCTTTTGACCAGATGCGCGAGATTGTTCTCGAGACCGAGGTGACCCGCTACGCCGAAGGCTCGTGCCTGGCGAAGTTCGGGAATACCCATGTCCTGTGCACCGCCAGCTGGGAGAACCGTGTCCCCGGCTGGATGAAGGGGCAGGGGCGTGGTTGGGTGACAGCGGAATACGGCATGCTGCCGCGTGCAACGCATACCCGTGGGCGCCGCGAGGCGGCTGCCGGCAAGCAGTCCGGCCGGACACAGGAAATCCAGCGTCTGATCGGCCGCTCGCTGCGTTCGGTCTGCGATCTGGCGGCGCTGGGAGAGAACCAGATCACGATCGACTGCGACGTGCTGCAAGCCGATGGCGGCACCCGGACGGCGTCCATCACCGGCGGCTTTGTCGCGCTGTCTCTGGCCTGCAAATACCTGGTCGATGAGGGTGTGATCCCGGCCAACCCGATCATGAAACAGGCGGCCGCCATTTCTGTCGGCGTGTTCCAGGACCATCCCGTTCTGGACGTGGATTACCCGGAAGACTCGGCAGGCGAAGCCGACATGAATGTCGTCATGAGCTCGGATGGCGGCTTCATTGAGGTTCAGGGTACGGGTGAGGAACGTCCGCTGACGCGCACCGAGCTGGATGAGATGCTGCGCCTCGCCGAGAAGGGCTGTAACGAGCTGTTCGCTGCCCAGCGGGACGCGCTCGCCTAATAGCGGCGCTTCGGCCTGCCCAACATGTCACCGAAGGTCCGCACGGTCGCGGCGACCACCTGCATCGGGGTCGGCTTGCGGCGGTGGGCATGGCGGACGAAATGGCCGCAATTGGAGCCGAACAGGTCGTATTCCTTGCCGAGATGACGCCGCGCGCGCTGCTCGACATGATAGCCGTCGAGGTCGCTGTAGCGGCCGTGCAGGCGAACATCGCGTCCGTCAGAAAAGGTATCGAGGCTTTGTTCCACAACGCCGCCATGCAGGCGGGAATTGCAGATCACGGTGCCCCGGCCGGTGATCACGCCATAATGGCGCAGCACGCCGCCGAAACGGATCGAGACGACATCGCCGGCGGTGAACGGATCATGTTGCATGGATGTGTCCTTTCGCGTTTCGGGATCTAGTGTGTCTCGACAGGCGCCCGCCCGTCGAGCCAGCGCTCAAGCTGGACATTGTCGGTCGTGCGGTAACCCAGCGCCTCGTAGAAGCCGCGGACTTGCTGGTTGCTGCCGCGCACGATCAGGTTCAGCTTCCAGACACCGCGGTCGCGAAGCCAGTCTTCGGCGGCCTGCATAATGGTCCGGCCGAAGCCTTTGCCGCGGAAATCCGGATCGGCGCTGACATAATAGACGCCGCCCCTGTGCCCGTCATGACCGACCATTGCGGTGGCAGCCACGGCACCGTCATACCGGCCGACCAGAATGGTTGCACCATCAGCCGAGCGGGCGAAGGCAATGTCTTTTTCGGGATCGTTCCAGGGGCGGAGCAGGCCGCTGCGTTGCCAGAGCGTGATGACGGCCGTCACATCTTCGTCGGTGATATCCGAGATCTGCAGCTCAGCCATGGGCGCCCGCGACCTGCATGCCTATTCCGCCGCGACGCGCTCGGCGGCACCGTCACCCTCTGTGTCGAAGGTGAGGATGTCTCCCGGTTGGCAGCCAAGTTCCCGGCACAGGGCTTCGAGTGTGGAGAAGCGGATGGCCTTGGCCTTGCCGGTCTTGAGGATGGAGAGATTGGCGAGTGTCACGCCGACACGTTCCGACAGCTCTGTGAGAGACATGCGGCGGTCGAGCAGGACACGATCGAGGGTCACGCGAATGGACATGGGCCCTCCTATATAGTCATTTTCTCTTCATCGCGAAGGCGGGTGCCTTCACGGAAGACCTGACTGAGAATGAAAAGGGCGGCGACGGACGCCCAGGCGATAAGGTCAACGGAAAATTCGAGCGACGTCCCAGTCACCATCAACCCCACGAATATGGCAATCACGTAGCGCATCAGCTGAGTGATGGCGATGGCGATGGCGATCCGCGTGAGGCGGACGGCGTTTTCCGGGACGAACGGATCGCCTGCTGCCAGGGTTGCCAGGATCTTGCGAAGCTCGAGGCTCACGAAGACCACCGCGCAGACCACGACCAGCACGCCGACGAGGCCCGCCGCGAGCTCAGGTACGGAAATGTCATGGTCGTCGACCTTGATGGAGCCGATGCTGATGGGAGACCCCGAGAGCATCGAAACGAGTTCAATGCCGCCGGCGAGGAGAACGATGGCGCCGATCGCGGCCGTCATCCACATGACGACTGTGACGAGGACTGTCATGATCGCCGCCATGGAATTGTGCGTTTTTCCTGTCATGCCTTCTTCTCTTCATCCTTTCCGCTGGATGATCTATGCCGGTGGGATCGTTGCTTTTGCATCAACCCTTACCGAATAACGATATACGTATTTGTGACGAAAGCAAGAATGGAACCATTTCAGAAGGGCGAAATATGACACATCGCACCCTGTCCGCCGGCAGGTTGGTCGCCGCCACGCATAACAAGGGAAAAGTTAGGGAACTCAAGGACTTGTTTGAGCCTCTGGGCCTCGAAGTCGTCTCTGCAATTGACCTGGATTTGCCGGAACCCGAAGAAACTGAGAACAGCTTCGCCGGCAATGCGCTGCTGAAAGCGCGTGCCGCAGCCGAAAAAACGGGTGCGCCGGCTTTGTCGGACGATTCCGGACTGTCCGTCACTTTGCTGGACGGGGCGCCCGGGATTTACTCGGCCCGCTGGGCGGGAGAGCCCCGGGATTTCGGGGTCGCGATGGCCCGGGTGGAGCAGGAACTGCAGGCCGCCGGCAATTCCGACCGCTCCGCCAAATTCGTCTGTGCGCTCGCCGTCGTCTGGCCGGACGGGCACGAAGAAGTCTTTGAAGGCGAAGTGCATGGTGAGCTTGTCTGGCCGCCGAGAGGGGACAAGGGGTTTGGGTATGACCCGATCTTTGTCGCGGATGGCGAGGTCATGACGTTTGGCGAAATGGACCCGGACCGGAAACATGCGATGAGTCACCGGGCCGATGCCTTCGGCAAGCTCAAGGCGGCCCTGCTGTCGTGACAGACGAGGCCCTTCATCCATTCGGCCCGCATTTCGGCTTCGGTCTCTACGTCCATTGGCCGTATTGCGCGCGCATCTGCCCGTATTGCGATTTCAACGTCTATGCTGCCAAGGATCGCGATCCGTCGCTGCTTGTTGAGGCGATCTGCGCCGATATCCGCACGCACCGGACCCGCATGCCGGACCATGGCGCCCTGGATTCCGTCTATCTCGGCGGCGGCACGCCGTCGCTTCTTGCGCCGGGGGATGTGGCGCGCATCCTGAAGGCAGCGGACGAGGCCTTCGGCGTAAAGCCCGGCGCGGAAATCACGCTGGAAGCAAACCCGAACGATGTCGTGCGGGCCGACCTTGCGGGCCTCAGGAGCGCCGGGGTGAACCGGCTGTCGGTGGGGGTTCAGTCGCTGCGCGATTCTGCGCTCGCTTTCCTGGGCCGGGACCATGATGCCGACGGCGCGCGTGCGAGCGTCGCGCAGGCCATGCGCGTGTTCCGGTCGGTCAGTGTCGACCTGATCTATGCCCGGCCGGAGCAACAGGCCGATGACTGGCAGAACGAACTGGCGGATGTGCTGGCCCTTGGCATGCCGCACCTCTCGCTCTATGAACTGACCATCAAGGAAGGTACGCCATTCGGGCTCGCGGTCGGCCGCGGCCAGATCACTCCCATGCCGGATGACGATCAGGCCGACATGTTCGAGCTGACGCAGGACATTCTCGGAAAGGCCGGCCTTCCGGCTTACGAAGTGTCGAACCATGCCATGTCGCCGGAGCACCAGTCTGTGCACAATCTCATTTACTGGCAGGGCGGCGACTGGATCGGGGCAGGGCCGGGGGCGCATGGCCGCGTCACCGTTGGCGGGCACCGCTATGCCTATGAGGCGCACCGGCGCCCGGAAGTGTACACGGCGAATGTCCAGGCCCTCGGGTCCGGCTGGGGCGATGCTGAGCGGCTTGAGCCCAACGCGATCGCACAGGAATTGCTGGCCATGGGCCTGCGTCCCGCCAGCGGAATCGACATCGCCCGGATTGAAGCGGTGTCCGGCCGGCCTGTCTCGCGTGAAAAGATCGCTGTCTTCGTGGATCAGGGCTGGGTGACGTTCGACCAGGGTGTCCTGTCGCTGACACCGTCAGGCCGGTTGCTGGCGGACGCCCTGACGGCACAGCTCGCCTCCTGATTTCCCGGTTTCGGGCTAAGCCGGGGGAAAGCGGCCCATTTTCTCTTCCCAGTGTCGCCGGCAGAGCGAGACATAAGTTGCCTTGCCGATAGATACCTGATCGCCTTCGGTCAGGGCCTTGCCGTCCGGGCCCAGACGAATGACCATGGTTGCCTTGCGCCCGCATTCGCAGATCGTGCGCACTTCGCGCAGGGAGTCTGCAATCGCGAGCAGGGTCGCAGAGCCCTCGAACAGCTCGCCGCGGAAATCCGTGCGCAGCCCGTAGGCCAGGACCGGCACGTCCAGATGGTCTGCCACGCGGGCCAGCTGCCAGGCCTGGTCCTTGGTCAGGAACTGGGCCTCGTCCACAAAAATTGCATCGATCCGGTGCTCGGCCTGTTTTTTCCGGATCAGAGCGAGCAGGTCTGTTTCGTCCGTGTACAAGGCCGCATCGGCGCTGATGCCGATGCGGGAGGAGATGTGCCCGGCGTCATCATCCTTGTAGAGGGCGGACGTGAGCAGGAGGACATCCATCCCCCGCTCACGATAATTGTGCGCCGCCTGCAGCAACAGCGTCGATTTGCCGGCATTCATGGCGGCGTAGGAGAAGTAGAGCTTGGCCATCCCGGGTGAGGCGTGCCCGTCTATTCGAGGGCGAGTGCAACCCCGTCCCGGCGCGGGTCTGCTCCGCCTTCCAGGCCATCCTCGCGCACGATGATGACATGCAGGCCGGAGTTCTCACCCTGACGCTCTTCGACATTGTAGCCCATTTCGCGCAGGGCTTCGGCCGCTTCCGGCCCGCCTTCGCGGTCGACTTCCACACCAACCACATCGCCGCGGGCGATGATGTTCGGCAGGTCGATGGATTCCTGCGCCGACTTGCCCCATTCAAGTACGCCGACCAGTGTTTTGGCGACATAGGCAACGATGGAGTTGCCGCCCGGCGATCCGGTGACCATGAACAGGTCGCCATCCGGATCAAAGACCACAGTCGGGGACATCGACGACCGGGGGCGCTTGTTGCCGGCAACGGCATTGGCCACCGGCTTGCCGCCTTTTGTCGGTTCGCGTGAGAAGTCGGTCAGCTGGTTGTTCAGCATGAAGCCGTGAACCATGACCGAGTTCCCGAACGCGGCTTCGACGGTCATCGTCATCGAGACGGCATTGCCATAGGGGTCGATGATCGAGAAGTGCGTCGTGCCCGGATGATGCTCGGTCGGGTCTTCGCCCCACATCTGGCGCATCGGGCCGCGGCCGAGTGCAATCCCCGGATCGCCCGGCGTTGCATGCTCATCCGGTGCGAAGGCTTCGGTCGCACGCACGTCGAGATAGATCGGATCGATCAGTTCGGCCGCCGGGACCGGGACGAAGTCGGCGTCAGCCACATAATGGTCGCGGTCGGCATAGGACAGGCGCTGGGCATCGACGAAGGCTTTCAGGAAACCTTCCTCCGTTGCCTCTTCTTCGCTGGTCGGCTTGAGGCGATCATACAGGCCGAGGATCATGTTCTGCGTCCCGCCGCCGGAAGACGGCGGCGGGGCCGAACAGACCTTGTAGCCATCTGGCTCCACACCGCAGAGGGCCGGACGAACGGCGACTTCATAGTTTGCGAGGTCTTCCACCGTCATCGCGCCCGGCAGGGACGGGTCGTGGGATACGGCATAGGCGATCGATTCAGCGATCTCACCGCTATAGAAGGCGGATGGGCCTTCTGTCGCAATCCGCTTCAGCGTTTCAGCATAGGCCGGGTTGGTCTTGATCGAGCCTTCTGCCAGCGGCGTGCCGTCCGGATAGAAATAGGCCGCAGAGTCCGGCAGGTCATCCAGACGGACATATTGCTGAAGGCGGTCGCTGGCCAGCGTGGCGGCGAGCTTGCGTTCTACCACGAAGCCGTCTTCGGCGAGCGTGATGGCAGGTTGGAAGAGGTCTTCCCAGTCCAGCTTGCCAGCCGCGTCATGAGCCGATTTGTAGAGGGCAACCGCGCCTGGCACGCCGACCGACCGGCCTGACTGCCAGGAGGAGAAAAAGTCCATCACCTCGCCATCTTGCATGAAATATTCCGGCGTTGCCGCGGCGGGCGCGCGCTCGCGTCCGTCAAATACGGTCACATCGCCGCTGGCGTGGTCATAATAGACCATGAAGCCGCCGCCGCCGATGCCGGAGCTTTCCGGCTCGACCAGGCCAAGGGCCGCGTGCACCGCGATCGCCGCGTCAACGGCCGTGCCGCCTTCGCGCAGGATCTCAAGACCGGCTTCAACTGCTTCGGGATTTGCCGCTGCCACCATGGCGCCTTTGGTCCATTCAGTCTCATCGGCAACTTCCACTTCGGCTTCGAGAGCTTCGGTGGCGGCTGCGTCTGCTGCGCTTTGCGCCGCATCGGAGACCGAGACGTCCTGCTTTCCGTCCGGCGCCGCACAGGCAGACAACAGAAGGGCGGCAAGGAAAGGGGCGGCAAGGAGGGGGCGGGCGATCTTCATGGGAGTGTCCTTGGCTTGCGTGAGTCGCGGCGGACCTTAAGAGAGGGAATCCCAAAGGGAAAGACCAACAGGACATTGTAATGGCCACAACAGCCGGGAAACGGAATCTCATCACAGACGTTGCGGGCGTGCGCGTTGGACAGGCACAGGATGCCCGCATTGATACCGGCGTCACGGTCATCCTGCCGGATGCGCCGGTAGTGGCGGCATGCGCCGTTGCCGGCGGGGGACCGGGTACACGGGAAACGGACCTGCTGTCAGCCGGCATGCTGGTTGACCGGGTGGATGCGATTTTCCTGTCGGGTGGCAGTGCGTTCGGTCTCGGCGCGGCTGATGGTGTCATGGCCGGCCTCAAACAGGCTGGCCGAGGATTCAGCCTGGTCGACCGGCCGGGCGTGCCGCCGACGCCCATCGTGCCGGGGGCCATCCTGTATGACCTTGCCAATGGCGGTGACAAGAATTGGGAGGGCATCGCCCCTTATGCCGCGCTCGGTCTTGAGGCCTTCAATACGGCCGCGCAGGACTTTTCACTCGGCCGGGCCGGAGCCGGGCAGGGGGCACGGGCCGGGCAGCACCCGGGTGGAACAGGGTCGGCCAGCGTTGTGACGGCAGAAGGTGTCACGGTCGGCGCTTTGGCCTGTGTGAATTCCTTCGGGTCGGTCCTGATGCCGGGCACGGATGCCTACTGGGCCTGGCCTTATGAGATGGCGGGCGAATTCGGCGGCGGGCGGCCTCCGGCCGATTTCTCCATGGACCCGGAAGACTGGGGTGCGGCAAAGGCCAATCCCGTTCTCGGGCAGAATACGACCATTGCCTGCATCGCGACCGACGCGGCCCTGACGCCCGCCGATGCCCGCCGGGTTGCCCAGATGGCCCTGTCAGGGTTTTCCCGTGCCATCCGGCCGGTATTTGCGCCTTTCGACGGAGATGCGGTATTCGTGTTATCAACCAAAGGTGAAGCCTCACCGGCCCCGGATCCATTGACTGTGACCCGGATCGGAGAACTGGCTGCTTCGACACTGGCCCGGGCGATTGCACGGGGGGTGCACGAGGCACGCCGGCAAACCGGAGCGGTGGTCTGAGGGGAACAAAGCAGGGGAGATATTTCCGCATGAGACCATTCTGGAAATGGGGGCTCGCATTGGGCGCGGTGGCGCTCGCGACGGCCTGTGTGGTCGGCGGACGCGAAGCTGATCCGGAAGACTGGCCCGGCGTTGTGTCTCTCCAGTCCCAGCAGGGCCGGAATATCTATCATGAGTGCGGCGCCTCGATGATTTCCTCCGAATGGGCGCTGACCGCGGCGCATTGTGTGGAAACGGTGCGGGTTGAGGCAGAAACGGGACGCGCTGCCCAGTATCTGCCGGATGCCCGTGGTGATCTGAAGCGGTTCGGCCCACTCCATGTCGTTGTCGGGGCCGGCACGCTGCTGGAAACGCCGAAGGACGCAACGTTTCCGGTCGATCGCATCATTATTCATCCGGGTTACAAGGCTGGCCATGCGGAGCACGGCGACGACCTGGCCCTCATTCATATCGTGGGGCGTTGGGATGGGCCGCTTGCCCGCCTTGACGGGCTGACGGGCCGCGCGCCGGATCCGGAAGCGGCGGAAACCGAAGTGGTCGTCGCCGGATATGGCAACACGGAAGAGCAGGGCAGCCAGGAAGAAGGCTTCAACCGCACGGGCCGGCATGTCAGCGCGCCGAGCCTTGCGCTCATGGAAGGGATCGTGCCGCCGGTCGACCCCGGCACATGCAACGCGCAAATTGCGGCCCTGATCGACAAGTATGGGCTGGATGAGGAGTTCGCCGGCGTGAGCGTCGATCCGGCCTCTCAGATGTGCGCGGGCACAGGCGGTACCGATTCCTGCCAGGGTGACAGCGGCGGCCCGCTGGTAGCCCGCACCTGGGAAGATGGCCCGGTACAGATTGGCGTTGTCAGCTGGGGGCTCGGCTGTGCCCGCCCGGACAGTCCCGGCGTCTATTCCCGCGTCTCGGCCTATGCAGACTGGATTTCCCGTGAGACGGGGATCGAACCGAATCTGGAGACACCCTCATCCAACCGCCCGGAATATGACCGGCCGGCCGGTGAGACGAACGGCCCCGGCCACGCCGAGGAATAGGTTTGCCCGGTTCCGCTGCAGAAGGCCGGGAAAACAGGCTTGCATCCCTTGGGGGCTGACTGTATGTGTCCGCCTTCTTTCGGCCGGCACCGGTAGCTCAGTTGGATAGAGCACTAGACTACGAATCTAGGGGTCGGGGGTTCGAATCCTCCCCGGTGCGCCATTTCCCCCAATGTCCGACCCGGAGACATAGGTAACACTTTGTACCGGAGAGATAGGTTACACATTCGCTCCGAACGGGTTGTTGATGGTCT
>MDTD01195062.1_pt1 | contig 16412 bp, 8 predicted proteins | sample 811221 | NCBI WGS metagenome assembly MDTD01 (sample SAMN05326646, study PRJNA326480) | marine metagenome | isolation source: seawater | place: Pacific Ocean: South West | collected 2011 | reverse complement strand
CCAAAGGGAACATGACATGGCCTGGAGAATCGGCGTCGATTCCGGCGGAACATTCACCGACGTCTGCCTCTTCAATGATGAGACCGGAGCAATCGAGATCTGGAAGGTCTCCTCCACCCCGGACGATCCGTCGCGGGCGATCGCGCATGGCGTGGTCGAGGGGCTGGAGAAGGTCGGCGCGTCTGCCGCCGATCTCGCCTTCCTCGGCCACGGCACCACGGTTGCCACCAATGCGCTGATCGAACTGCGCGGCGTCAAGACCGGCCTCGTCGTCTCGGACGGGTTTCGCGACCTGCTCGAGATCGGCCGCCAGAAACGTCCGAACCTCTATGACATGTTCGCCGAAAAGCCGGAACAGCTCGTCACCCGCGACCTGCGCCGCGAAGTGCCGGAACGGCTGAGGGCCGATGGCAGCGTCGCCGTTCCGCTGGATGAGGACGCGCTGCGCGAGGCCTTCCGGGCGCTCGCCGCCGAGGATATCAAGGCGCTGGCGATCTGCTTCCTCTATGGCTTCCTCAATACCGCGCATGAAGAGCGCGCTCTGGCGATCGCGGCGGAAGAACTGCCGAATGTATTCGTCTCCGCCTCCCACGCCGTCGCGCCCGAATTCCGCGAATATGAGCGGCTGTCGACCACGGTCGTCAACGCCTATCTTGGCCCGGTGATGCAGCGCTATATCCGAAGGCTGAAGGATAGGCTTTCCGAAATCGGCCTCAACGTCGCGCCGCAGCTCACCCAGTCGAATGGCGGCGTCATCGGCTTCGATCAGGCGAGCAGCCTGCCGGTGCGCACCGTGCTCTCCGGTCCCTCGACCGGCGTTGTCGGCGCGCAGGCGATCGGCAGGATGGCCGGTTTCGACAACATCATCACCTTCGATGTCGGCGGCACTTCCTCTGACGTGGCGCTGCTGCAGAACGGCGTCTGCCAGCTCACCGGCGAGGCCGATGTCCACGGCTACCCGATCAAGGCCCCGATGCTCGATATCCACACGGTCGGCGCCGGCGGCGGCTCGATCGCCCATGTGGATACCGGCGGCCTCCTGAAGGTCGGGCCGCGTTCGGCGGGCGCCCAGCCGGGTCCGGTCTGCTACGGGCTCGGCAATGAGGAGCCGACGGTGACCGATGCCAACATCGTGCTGCAGACCCTGAACCCGGTCGAAATCCTCGGCGGCCGCATGAAGGTGCGGCACGATCTGGCGCTGGCCTCGATCCAGCGGCTCGCAGACAGGTTGGGCGTCGACGTGATGGAAACCGCGCAGGGGATCATTTCCGTCGTCACCGCCAATATGGCGAAGGCGATCCGGGTGATCTCTGTCCAGCGCGGCCATGACCCGCGCGATTATGCGCTGATGGCCTTTGGCGGCGCCGGCCCGCTGCATGCCGCCCGCCTTGCGCGGGAACTGGACATGGCGAAGGTGATCGTGCCGCTGACGCCGGGAACGCTCTGCGCGCTTGGCCTTCTCCTCACCGACCTGCGCTCCGATTTCGCCTTGTCACGGCTGATGGAACTTTCGGACGCGGCACGCCCGGCCGTGGAGGAAGGTTTCGCGACGCTTGCCGAACAGGCCGATGTCTGGTTCGCGGCGGAAAACATCGCACAGGATCGTCGCGTCATCACCCGCACGGTCGACATGCGCTATGCCGGGCAGAACTACGAACTCTCGGTCACGGTTCCGGCCGGACCCATCACGGCGGAAACCTTCGCGGCGCTCGAAAAGGGCTTCGAGGCGGCGCATCGCCAGCGCTTCGGCTTCATCGCCGAGGGCGAACCGATCCAGCTCGTCACCCTGCGCGTCGAGGCGGCCGGCATCGTCGACAAGGCGGAGTTCCAGCGTCAGGACGATCACGGCCCCGATGCCTCGGGCGCCAAGATCGGCGAACGCGAGGTCTGGATGTCGGAGGCCGGTGGGTTCGTCACCTGCCCGGTCTATGAACGCAGCCTGCTGAAGGCCGGCAATGTCATCACCGGCCCGGCGATTGTCGAACAGTTGGACACAACCACCGTGCTGCTGCCGGAGATGACCGGCACGGTTGACCCTTACCTCAATCTCATCCTGGAGGTTTGAACGATGACCACGATTGATCCCATCACGGTAGAAGTCATCGGCTCCGCGCTACAGTCCATCGTCGAGGAAATGGGTGAGGCGCTGGTGCGCGCCTCCTATTCCACCAACATCAAGGAACGCCGCGACTGCTCGACCGCGCTGTTCGACCGCCATGGCAACACGCTCTGCCAGGCCGAACATATCCCGATGCATCTCGGCTCCTTCCTCGGCGTGATCGGCGCGATCTATGGCCGGTTCAAGCTGGACGATATCAGGCCCGGCGATGTGTTCATGGCCAATGACGCCTATGCCGGCGGGGCGACCCATCTGCCCGACATCGTGCTCGCCGAGCCGATCTTCGTCGAGGGCACGCTGGTGGCCTGGGCGGTCAACACCGCGCACCATTCGGATTTCGCCGATCGCGGCCATGAACATATCTACCAGGAGGGGCTGCGCATTCCGCCGGTTCGTCTCTATCGCGAAGGCGTGCTGAACCAGGACCTGCAGGAGATGTTCCTGCTCAACTGCCAGGTTCCGCGCGAGCGCCTCTCCGACCTCAGGGCCCAAATGTCGGCCAACCGGCTTGCCGTTCAGCGCATGCAGGACCTCTGCGTCAAATACACGACCGAGAAGGTTCTGGCCGCCGGCGAGGCGCTGCAGGATTATGCCGAGCGCAAGATGCGCGCCGGCATCGCCGCCATTCCGGACGGCACCTACAGCTTTTCCGACCAGTTCGATTCAAACCAGCGCGGCGACCGGATCAAGCTTTCGGTCGAGATCACTATCGCCGGCGAGGAAATGACGCTCGCCTTCGACGGCCCGCCGCAGCTCAGGGCCGGGCTGAACCTGATCTACACCTCGCTGCTGGCGGCGAGCTATTTCGCGGTGAAATCGGCCGTCGATCCGACGATCCTGCCCAATGCCGGCCTTGCCCGCCCGCTGACGGTGACGGCGCCGAAGGGCTCGATCCTCAATTGCGAGCATCCGGCGGCCGTCGATGGCCGTATCGCCGCCGCGCAACGGGTCTGCGACCTCGTCTATGGCGCGCTCGCCAAGGCGCTTCCCGGCAAGGTCATGGCGGCCGGCAATGGTTGCTGCACCGGCGCGATCTTCAACGGCACCCATGAGGACGGGTCGATCTGGGTCTATCTTGAGACCATCGGCGGCGGGGGCGGCGCGCGGCCGTCTTCCGACGGGCTCTCGGGCATCCATGTCAGCCTCACCAACACCTCCAACCTGCCGGTGGAATCGCTCGAACTCGAATATCCGCTGACGCTGCTGCGCTACGAACTGGTGGATGATTCCGCCGGTGCCGGCACCTTTCGCGGCGGCATGGGCGTGCGCCGGGTCTACCGCGCGGAAAAGGCCTGCCGGTTCACCGTCGAGGGTTCGCGGGTGGCCTCCGAACCCTGGGGCCTTGATGGCGGCACCTCCGCCCGAGGCACCGTGCTCGACTTCGGCGACGGCCGCACGGATTTCGCCGGCATGGTCGACCTGAAGCCCGGCCAGATCGTGTCGATCACCACGCCAGGCGGCGGTGGTTATGGCGATCCGGCGGCCCGCGACCCGGCAGCCGTCCGGCGCGACCTCGCCGAAGGGCGCATCAGCCGGGCCACGGCGGAGCGCTTCTACAAGCAGTAAACGCCCGTCCGGCCTTTCATCCAATTTCCATCCTCGTCGCAGGCGGCAACGCCTGCGGACAGTCTTCCTTTGTCCTTCTCAAACCCAAACAGAACAGGAAAACACCATGGTCAAGATCACCAAAGTCAAATCCGGCTCCATCTTCGAAACCAAGGAAAGCTATTCGCGCATCGTCTGCGTCGATGACTGGATCTTCGTTTCCAACACCGCCGGCCGCAACTACAAGACCCGCGAAATGTCGACCGATCCGGTGGAGCAGGCCCGCCAGTGCTTCGACAATATCGAGGGCGCGCTGAAGTCGGTTGATTCCTGCCTTGCCGATGTCGTCCAGTCGAAAATCTTCATCCCTTACGTCGAGGATGCCAAGGCGGTGATGGAATATGTCGGCGAGCGCTTCCGCGGCATCGATCCGCAGCGCACCGTCACCTGCTCGCCGCTCGGCGCGCCGGATTTCAAGGTCGAGATCGAAGTCACCGCCTATCGCGGCGCCTCGAAGGCCGAAGTCGAGGAAATCACCATCTCGCTCGGCTGACGCATCCGTCAGAAAATCGCACTCGATTTTCCGAAGCCGCCGGACATGCGTCTGGCCAACATTGTCGGGACCGCCGCGCCGCGCGCGGCGGTTCTGCTGCTGATCCTCGTTACCTCTGTGCCGTCGATTTCCGCGGGCCGCCTTACCGGCTTGCGCGTCCGGGTCACGCCGTGATTTTCAAAATCCTCCTCCTCCTGCAGCGTTTGCGAACCGCAAGGCCTTTCAGCTCTCAAACGCGCTGATCAACTCGCCGACCAGCGGGTTCGGGAAGCGTCGATGCAGGGTGATGGCGAAGAATTCTTCCCTGAGGCTCTCCAGCGTTCCGAGTTCGATGAGAGCCCCCGAGGCGAGTTCATCTCTCACGACAATCGGCGGGATGACCGCAAGACCGGCATTGGCGCGGGCCAGCAGGCGCAGCATGGCCATGTCATCGGCTTCGGCGGCAATCCGCGTGGAAATGCCGCGCTGCTCCACCAACGCATCGAAGGAGGCGCGCAGCGCCGATTCCGGCGTCGGCAGGATCAGGGGATGCGCAGACAAGAGCTCAGGCAAGGGCCGCCCCACCAGTTCGGACGCTGTCGGAGGCCCAATCAGGCTCACCGGCTGCGCCGACAGGGCGTGCACCAGATAGGGGCTTGATGCATCGCGCGCCGGCACGAGGTTTGTCAGCACCACATCGATCGACAGCGCTTCGAGCGCGCGCAGCAACTCCGGCTGAGCGCCCGAGCGCAGCACCACCTCGACATCGGAGCGGCCGATCAGAGGCTCAATGAACCCGATCTGGAAGTTTCGGGAGAGCGTCGCCAGCGCGCCGACGCGCAAGGCCCGGCGGGCCGTTCCCGCATTCCTCAGCGTGGCTGTCAGATCTTCCGCCGCCCGGAAGATCGCTTCGGCATGATCCAGCGCGATCCGGCCGGCCTCGGTCAGCACCAGCCCCCGGCCGCGCCGTTCGAAAAGGTCGTGGCCGAGAGCCGCTTCCAGCGTTCTGATCTGGGACGACAGGGCCGATTGCGAAAGGTTCAGGGCCCTTGCCGCCCCGGTCAGCGTGCCATCCCGGGCGACCGCCCGGAACAGTCTCAGATGGTGGAGGTTCAACGCCTTTTACTTTCATAAAACAGAACGATTTTGAAGAATATATGTAATTTTTTCAATGAAAGCGAGGCGCTATATCGACGGCATGTTCAATCGCCCGTGAGGTTTCCATGTCGCATCTCGTTTTCTGGCCGCTTCTGGCGCCGATCGTCTTGCTGGCCGCCGCCGCCATCGCGATCGTCCGGCCCGGCCGCCGCCCGGGGTGGTATCCCACGCTCGCCGAGGCAACCGCGCTCGCCGCTTTCGGTTTCGCCCTGGCCGGCCTGGCACAGCTTCTGTTCTCCGGCCCCGCCACGGCCAGCCTTTTCAAGGGCCCGTTCATGCTTGCCGTCCGGCTCGATCCCGTCAGCGTGACGATGTCGCTGCTGGTGGCCTTCATAGGCTGGGTGGTGATGCGCTATTCGCGCCGTTACCTCGACGGCGAAGCGCGGGAGGGCCGGTTTCACGGCCTGATGCTGGCCGCTCTGGCGGCGGTTCAGATCGTTGTCCAGTCCGGAAGCCTGACGCTGCTTTTCCTCGGTTTCGTCGCTATCGGGATCTGCCTGAAAAAGCTGCTTCTGTTCTATCCGGAGCGTCCTGCCGCCCGGCGGGCCGCGGCGAAATTCGCACTCGTCTGGCATGCCGGCGATGTGGCGCTTTTCTGCGCCGCCGCCCTGTTCTTTGCCGGCACGGGGACGGTCGAACTCGGCGCGCTGTTTCAGACCGCCGGACCGCATTTGTCATTTACCGGGCATCTGGCCGTCGGTTGCCTCGTGCTGGCGGCAGCCCTGAAGGCTGCAACCTTCCCGCTGCACGGCTGGCTGACCGAGGTCATGGAGGCGCCGACGCCGGTTTCCGCCCTGCTTCACGCCGGCATCATCAATGCGGGCGGCTTCCTGCTGATCCGGACGGCCGATCTCGTGCAGGCGAGCCCCGGCGCGATGGGCGTCGTCGTTGCCCTTGGCGGGTTGACCGCGCTTTTCGGCGCGGTGGTGATGCTGACGCAAAGCGCGGTCAAGACGGCGCTCGCCTGGTCGACGATCTCGCAGATGGGCTTCATGCTGCTGCAATGCGGTCTCGGCCTGTGGCCGCTGGCGCTTTTGCACATTGTCGCCCACTCGCTCTACAAGGCCCATGCCTTCCTGTCGTCGGGCGGGGCCGTCGCTGCCGTCACCAACCTGCGCAGGCCGGGCCCGATCGCCATCCCGAGCGTTGCCAACGTCCTGCGGTCCTTTGCCATCGCGCTGGTCCTCTACGGCCTTGTGTCCGTCGTCTTCTCGCTGGCTGCGGGCCCGAAAACGCCGCAGGCGCTCGCCATTGGCGCGATGCTGATCTTCGGCGTCGCCTATCTGGTGGCGCAGGGGCTGGCCGACGCCGCGCCTGCCGAGCTGACATGGCGCACGTCGCTTTCGGCGCTGTTCGTCGCGCTTGCCTATTTCACCTTCCAGCAGATCGCAAAACTGATGTGGGGCGCAAGCCTGCCGCATGCGCCGGTCGCAGGCCCGCTTGAATGGGCGCTGATCGTGCTGGCCGTTGTGACCTTCGGTCTGGTCGCCTTTGCCCAGGCGGTGTTTCCGCTCTGGGCGCACCATCCGTCCACGGCAGGGCTTCGGGTCCACATCGCGAACGGCCTCTATCTCAATGCGCTGCTCGACCGCTTCATCGGCGGTTACCGGCTCGCGAAATCCAGACAGTGAAAGGAATTTCCATGTTTATCGATCATGGTCACCGCGCCCCGCTTGAGGCGACGGACATTCTCGACGCGGGCATGCGGGCGATCCGGGCCGTTCCGCCGGCCTTCCCGCTGGAAGCGACGGTTGCGGTCAACCCGTTTCTCGGCCAGACCGGGCAGGATTTCGCCACGGCGTCTGCGCGCCTCGCGCGGTGCGCAGGCGTAAGTCTTACCCAGGCAAGGCAGTCCTACCAGGCGAACATCGTCTCGGGCGGCATTCGCGATGAAGATCTCCTCGCCGCGCTTCAGGCGAGCCCGGCCGCCGGCAAGCCGGACAGCCTCGCGCAACTGAAGGAAATGGCGAGCAAGGAGCGGCCCTTGCCGAGGCCCGTGCCGACGATCGCCGATCTGGCCGCCGAACTTTCCGGCATCGACTGGCCGGCGATCATTGAAAAGACGATCGGACTGTGGGCCGCCGGCTATTTCGATCGCGGACAGGCGCTCTGGTCGCCGGCGCCGAACCAGCGCGCATTCACTGCCTGGCGAACCTGGGCGAGCCGCGACCTGACGCCGGAGATCGCCGGGCTTTCCGGCTTTTGCGCGCATGTGTCCGCAGCGCCCGATACGCCGGAGCAGGCGATCCTCAGGGCTTGCGGCCGGTTGAAGGTCAATCCGCGGGCGGCGGAATTTTTCTTCCATCGGCTGATCATCGACCTCGGCGGCTGGGCGCAGCATGCCCGCTGGCTGCTGTGGCGTGCCGAGCAGGACGGAGCGTCCGACGAGACGCCGGGCGACCTGCTGGCCATTCGGCTGATCTGGGAAGATGCGCTGCTGGAGCGGTATCCGGAACTCACGGAAGGCTTTCAGGCAACGCTTTCGGCGCATGCCGCGCCGCTTGCGCCCACGCAAGACCAGATAATCGACGAGATCCTGCAGGACGCCTTGGAGCGGGCATATCTGCGCGGGCTCTCCGCGAGCCTTGCCGCGGCGAAGCCGCAGGCTGACAATCGTCCGGTCCTGCAGGCGGCGTTCTGCATCGACGTGCGCTCGGAAGTGTTCCGGCGGGCGCTGGAAAACCAGAGCCCGGATATCGAGACGATCGGCTTTGCGGGCTTTTTCGGCCTGCCGGTTGCCCACCGGGACCATGGTTCGGATATCGAGGAAAGCCATCTTCCAGTACTGCTGAAACCGGCGCTGCGGTCGACCGGCCACGGCTCTGCTGAGAGTGAAAACGAGAGCCGCATCAAGGCGCGGACGATCCGGGCTCTCGGTCGGTTCCGCCAGGCGGCGGTCTCGTCCTTTGCCTATGTGGAAGCCGCCGGACCGTTTTATGCCGGCAAGCTGGTGAAGGACACGCTTGGCCTGGGCGGCAAGGGGCCTGCCTGCAGCCATTCCGCGCCGAAACTCGATCCTGAACTGACCGCTCAGGCGAAGGCCGCCACGGCCGCCGCCGTCCTGAAGGCGATGAGCCTGACGCGCAGTCACGCCCAAACGGTTCTGCTGGTCGGCCATGGCGCCAATGTCACGAACAATCCGCACAGGAGCGCCTATCACTGCGGGGCTTGCGGGGGCTATTCGGGCGAACTCTCGGCAAGGTTGCTGGCCAGCCTGCTGAACGATGAAGAGACCCGCGCAGGCCTGCCCGGTCACGGCATCGACCTGCCGCAAGACACCCGTTTTGTGGCCGCCTTGCATGATACGACGACGGATGAGATCACCGTGTTCGACGCAGATTTTCCGTCCGCAAAGGACCAGATGGGACCTGTTCGGACATGGCTGAGCCGCGCGGGCGCGCAGGCGCGCGCCGAAAGGGCCATCCGCCTGCCGGGCGCCAGCGCCCAGTCGATTTCGGCCAGGGCCGCCGATTGGTCGGAGATCAGACCCGAATGGGGCCTTGCCGGATGCGCCGCCTTCATCGCCGCGCCGCGCCATGTGACGGCCGGAGCCAACCTCGACGGACGCGCCTTTCTGCACAGCTATGACTGGCGGGCGGACGAGGACTTCAGGACGCTGGAACTGATCTTGACCGCTCCGGTGGTCGTCGCAAGCTGGATCAGTCTGCAATATTACGGCTCCACGGTTGCGCCGGAGGCCTTCGGCGGCGGCAACAAGCTGATCCACAACGTGGTCGGCGGCATTGGCGTGGTGGAGGGCAATGGCGGCTGCCTGCGGCCCGGCCTGCCGTGGCAGACCCTCCACAACGGCGAAAACCTGGAGCATGCGCCGCTCAGGCTATCGGTGCTGATCGAGGCCCCTGAGGAGGCAATTTCGTCTGTCCTCAATGGGCATCCCGAAGTCAGAGCGCTTTTCGAAAACCGCTGGCTGCACTTGCTCGCCTTGAAGGATGGGCGGATGGCAGGACGGTATAATCCGGGTGGCGTCTGGACGGAAGAAGGCGAGGTTGAGCAGGCGGCGTGAGCCCCGCCTCGTCGCTGGAGGGGGGCAGTAGCCAACCGTGCCGCCCGTCCTGTTGTTCGCAGGTCTTTTGATGAGTTCGTGGCGGCGGTCAACCTTCCCCGCCGCGACCATCATCCATTGAAACGATGGCGCTCGCGGGACAGCGGATGCCGCGCGCGGTAGCTTCAGGCGCATCGGCCAGGTGGAAGGGTATCGGAGGCATTTGCCGATACGGAGATGCGATCGGAACAATCTGCCGTCCTGCAGGTTCAACTTATGAACCCCGCCGCATCATCGCGGCGCACGCACAGGTTATCCTCCACGAGCGAGCGACATCATGCCCGAAGACGGCAAAGGCCGCGAAAACCGAACACAGCTTATTGGTTGGGCAATTGCCATTGCGGTTCTCTTGGCAGGCGGCGCCGTCGTCGCCTTCAGTTTCTTCTGGTCCTCGGACGAGACCCAGGCGGAGGCGCCGGCCGCCCCGCTGGTCAGGGTCGCCAGCCCCGTCGAACTGAACCAGCCGTTGACGATCTCGCAAACGGCGCTGGTCCGTTCGGGCGCTGAGGTGGTTCTGGCGCCCGAGGTTGGCGGACGCATCGAACGGATCGGCGAAAATTTCGCGGCAGGCGGGCGACTGGCCGAGGGCGAGCTCGTCATCGAGCTCGACGATGCCCGTTTCCGATCCGATCTGCAGGCTGCACAGGCCGCTGTTGAAGAGGCCGAGGCGAGCCTCGATGAAGCCCGCGCCGATCTCGATCGCCAGAACCAGCTTGCCGAGCGCGGCGCAACGCCGGAAGCCACGACCGAGGATGCCGCCGCACGGGTCAAACGCGCCCGCGCCAGCCTGTCTTCGGCGCGCGCGCAACGCCAAAGCGCGGAGATCGCGCTCGACGATACGCGCCTGGAAGCGCCGTTTCCCGCCGTCGTGCTGAGCGCCGATGCGGCGCGGGGCCAACTGGTCAGCGCCGGCACAAGCGTCGGCTCGGCAGCGCTCGCGGGATATGCGGAGGCGGCCGTCGGGCTTTCCGAACGCGATTTCGCGCTTCTGGGCGGGGAGGCCGCGCTTCTGGGCAAGCCCGTCGGCATCCGCCCCGTGGGGGCTGAGGGCGAAGTCAAAGACGTTCGGATCGGCACGGTCACGGCCGTCATTCCGCGCATTGAATCATCTGCCAGAACCACCGAGGTCATCGTCAGCATCCGCAATCCCTTCGTCGCCGACGAAGGCGCACCGGCGCTCAGGATCGGAGAGGTCGTTCGCGTCCATTTCGCCCTTCCTGATGAAGAAAGCCCTTTCGCAGCCCCGTCAGGCGTCGTGCAGGCCGGTCAGCAGGTCTGGGGCGTTGGCAGCGACAACAGGCTGGTCCGGCTGGAGGCAGAAGTGCGCTGGCGGATCGAGGGCGCGGTTCTTCTGAGCGGCGATCTTGAGGGACGACGTTTGTTGCTGACGCCGGTCGACACGCCTGTCGACGGGCTGAAGGTGAGGGTCGACGGCGATACGCGGGTCACCGTCGGCGATCTCTCCGACCCGGTCGCGAACCGGATCGCTTCGGCCCCGTCAGATCTCGTCGACGTGCCGGATGATGTTGCCTCCGGCGCGGCGTCCTCCGCCGCAGGCGCAACCGCAACCGGTGGGGGCAATACCTCCGGCGCAGATACGGCAGGTGGCGCGGCGCAATGAACTGGCTGATCAGGCGCGTTTTCGAGACGGGCGTTTTTGCAAATCTTCTTCTGGTCGGCCTGGTTGCGGCGGGGCTTCTCTCGCTCGCCACGCTGACGGTCAAGAACTTCCCCGACCTTTCGACCGGCACCATCAGCATCACCGTCACCTATCCGGGCGCAACGGCGCAGGATGTCTCCGATTCCGTCGTCGAGCCGATTGAATCGGCCATCCGCAGCATCGAGGGCATCCGCAAGATCACCGCCACGGCGAGCGAAGGCCAGGCGAGAATAATCGCGGACCTGACGCGCGGGGCGGACCCCGAGACGGTGAAGGACGATATCCAGACCGAGGTCCGAAGTCTCACCTCGCTACCCCAGTCCGCCGAAGAACCGGTGATTGTCGAGGTCGAGCCGGAGGAACTCGCGATACAGTTCGTCCTTTCCGGCGATCTGCCTGCGGACACGCTGAAGGCGATCGCCGTCTCCGCCCGCGAGGACCTTCAGGCCATCGATGGCATATCGCAGGTGAGGATTAGCGGCGCGCCCGAGGACCGCATATCGGTCGAGGTGCCGCAGGCGCAGCTTCTTGCCTATGGCACGACGCTCGGCGCGCTGGCCGAGCGCATCGGCAATGCGACCGCCGACTATTCCGCCGGAACGCTTGACGGTCCGGAGGACCGCGTTTCGGTGCGCACCGCCGGCGAACGCGATACCGGGGCGGCGATCGGGGAGATCGTGGTGTTTTCCTCGCCGGCTGGCGCGCAGGTGCGGCTTGATGATTTCGCTACAATTTCCGACGGGCTCGCCGAAGACCCCGTCCTGGCCGAGATCGACGGCCACCCCGCCGTTTTCGTCAATGTTTTCCGCGCCGGAAGCGAACCGCTGCTCAACATCGTCAGCCTGACGCAGGACTACCTCGAAAACGAGCTCGAACCGCGTCTGCCGGAAACCGTGACGCTCACCGAGTGGCGCAATCAGGCAACGTCGCTTCAGGGCCGGATCGACCTCCTGGTCAAGAACGGCATCATCGGCGCGGCGCTGATCCTGGTCATCCTGACGCTGGCGCTCGATATCCGCATCGCGGCCTGGGTGTCGGTGGGCATCGCCGTGTCCTTTATCGGCACCTTCGCGCTGATGGCTTTGTTCGGCGTCAGCATCAGCCAGCTTTCACTGTTCGCCTTCATCCTCTCGCTCGGGATCGTGGTCGACGACGCCATTGTGGTCGGGGAAGCCATTTATACCGAGCGGCGATCGGGAAAAAGCGGGCCCGAGGCAGCGTTGGACGGAACGCTCCGGATGGCGCGCCCGGTTTTCTTCTCGGTGGCGACAACCGTTCTCGCCTTCGTGCCGCTGCTCTTCATTCCGGGCCTTTCCGGCTCCTTCCTCGCGCCGGTGGCCGCCGTGGTCATCATGGTTCTCGGCCTGTCGCTGGTCGAGAGCTTCTTCGTGCTTCCCACGCATCTCTCCCATCTGCGCTCCGGCGAGCCGCGCCGGTTTTCGCCAAGACGTCTGGCCGATCCGCTGCGCCGGCAGGTCGGCGGGCGGATCGACAGCTTTGCCGATACCCGTTTTCGCCGGGTCGCCGAAACGGTCGACCGTCATCCAGGCCCGACGCTGGTGCTCTGCCTCGGCCTGCTGCTTGCCTCGCTGGCGCCGCTGACGCTCGGTTTCGTCCGTTTCGTGTTCTTTCCCGACATCGAAGGAAATTTCGTCTCCGCCGAACTGCAGATGAGCGATGGCACATCCGTGGCGGCCACGCGCGCGCAAGCCGAACAGCTGGCAGCGGCGATGGACCGGGCGGCCGGCCAACTGGCCGAGCAGACCGGAGAGGATGCGAGCGATATTCGCCAGGCAAGCGCCATCCTGATCGGCGTACCCTCTGTTTCCGGCGGTCCGCCGGGCGGGACGGAAAGTACAGCCGCCAGCACGGCGCGCATCGAGGTCAAGATCGCCGATGCCGAGAGCCGTGACTTTTCCGCAGGCGAACTGGTCGATCTCTGGCGCGCTGAGGCGGGCGAGATCGCCGGCGCGCGTTCGCTGAGTTTTTCCACCAGCGAGGTCGGCATCGGCGCGGATATCGTCCTCAATATTGCGGCCGGAACGCCGGAGGCGCGCGCAGCCGCGGTCGACCGGATCAGGAGTGCGCTCGTTGAAAAAGCCGGCGTCACCGCTGTCAGAGACAGCCGGGGCTCGTCCTCCGAAGAAGTCGTCGCCACGCTTTCCGATCAGGGCCGGGCGCTTGGCGTTGAACTGAGCTCGGTGGCGCGTGGGCTCCGCAACGCGCTGTTTGGGGCCGTCGCAACAGAGTTTCAGCGCAACCGCGAAGAGGTGGAGGTGCGCGTGCGCCTGCCGGCATCGGACCGCGAAACCATTGCCGATCTTCAGGACCTGCGGCTGCCGGCCGAGGGCGGGCTGGTTCCGATCGGCACGGTCGCTGACCTCGCCTTCCAGCCGGCGCCATCGACGATCACAAGGATCGACGGCAATCGCGTGACTACGGTCACCGCCGATGTCACAGGCGGCTCGACCACCGGCAGCGAGGTGACGGAACAGTTGATGACGGAAACCGTGCCGCAACTGCGGCAGGATTATCCGGATCTCGAAATCACGCTGGGCGGCGAGCAGGAAGAGCAGAGCCGCTTTGCGCCGGCGCTGCTGCGCAATGCTGTCCTCGCGCTTTTAGGGATTTACGCCCTTCTGACGCTCGCTTTCGGTTCCTACACGCGCCCGCTGATCCTGCTGACGGTTCTGCCCTTCGGTCTCGTCGGCACCATACTCGGGCACTGGGCGCTGGGGCTCGAACTGACGCTCCTGTCGATGTTTGGTCTCATCGGGCTGATGGGTATTCTGCTGAACAACGCCCTGCTGCTTGTGATCCGCACCTTCGAATGTGCCGAAAGCGGCAGTTCCAGACCGGTGGTCGACGCCATGGTGGAGCGCCTGAGGCCGATCATCCTGACGACCGTGACGACTTTCCTCGGCGTCACGCCGCTCATTCTGGAGACCAGCCTGCAGGCCCAGTTCCTGATCCCGACCGCAGTCGCGCTCGGCTTCGGCATCCTTGTCGGCTCGTTCTTCACCCTCGCTGTCGTCCCGGCCGTCAGCGTGCTCTATCTGAGGCTTTCCGATCATGGAAAGGGGAAGGGCGCAATCGACGCTTCCTGACTGAGCGCCGCCATGCGCCCGCAAGAAGGTGGCCAAAAAGGTATCGATCGTTGGGCGCACTGTGGCATCTGGGCGTTAAAATCTGCCGGCCTGGCGCGCGTGGATTTATGTCGTTGTTCGCGGAAGGCGTTGACAAGCTCACACATCCGGCGCAATTTTGGCGCGCTCACCCGGGGGGTCCCGACAAGGGGCTGAGATACTGCTGGCTTTCGCAGCGCAGTGACCCGATGAACCTGATCCAGTTCACACTGGCGTAGGGATGGTGCATCGGCTGCGCGGGATAAAGCCCGCTGTTCCTTTCAGGCGCAGTATGCGCGGCCTCCTCCATTCAACGTCGAACTGGGTCTCCAACGCCAAGAGCTATGGAGGCTCCGACCGATGCAAGACTTATCTCCGACCGTTACCAAAGGCCCGCTGCCGGCATCTCGTCGCGTCTGGCACAAGGGCGTGCTGCACGCCGATATCCGCGTGCCGATGCGCGAGATCGATGTTCACCCGAGCGCCGGCGAACCGCCCGTTACGGTCTATGACAGTTCCGGCCCCTATACCGATCCGGATGCCGCCTTCACTATCGAGGGCGGCCTGCCGCGTCTGCGCGAAGGCTGGATCACCGCGCGCGGCGACACGCAGGCCTATGACGGCCGCCATGTGAAGCCCGAGGATAACGGCTTTGCCGAGGGCAAGCGGCTGGTGCCGGAGTTTCCCGTGCGCCATCAGCCACGCCGGGCCACGGATGGCAAGGCCGTGACCCAGATGGCCTACGCCCGCGCCGGGATCGTGACGCCCGAAATGGAGTTCGTCGCCATCCGCGAAAATCTCGGCCGCAGGGCGGCGAAAGAGGCACTGGCGCGCGACGGGGAGAGTTTTGGCGCCGAAATTCCCGATTTCATCACGCCCGAATTCGTCCGCGACGAGGTGGCGAAGGGGAGGGCGATCATCCCCGCCAATATCAACCACCCCGAGGCCGAGCCGATGGCGATTGGGCGCAATTTTCTGGTGAAAATCAACGCCAATATCGGCAACTCCGCCGTGACCTCCTCCATGGCCGAGGAAGTGGAAAAGATGGTCTGGGCCACACGCTGGGGCGCCGATACGGTGATGGACCTGTCCACCGGCCGCAACATCCACAATATCCGCGACTGGATCATCCGCAATGCACCGGTTCCGATCGGCACGGTGCCGCTCTATCAGGCGCTGGAAAAGGTCGGCGGCATTGCTGAAGACTTAAGCTGGGAAGTCTTCCGCGACACGCTGATCGAGCAGGCCGAACAGGGCGTGGATTATTTCACCATCCATGCCGGCGTCAGGCTGCATATGATCCCGATGACGGTGGGCCGGGTGACCGGCATCGTTTCGCGCGGCGGCTCGATCATGGCCAAGTGGTGTCTCCATCATCACCGCGAGAGCTTTCTCTATGAGCATTTCGACGAGATCTGCGATATTGCCCGCGCCTATGACGTGTCGTTCTCGCTTGGCGATGGGTTGCGGCCCGGCTCTATTGCCGATGCCAATGACGAGGCGCAGTTCGCCGAACTGGAAACGCTGGGCGAACTGACGCAGATCGCCTGGGCGAAGGATTGTCAGGTGATGATCGAGGGCCCCGGCCATGTGCCGATGCACAAGATCAAGGCGAACATGGACAAGCAGCTTGAGACCTGCGGCGAGGCGCCGTTCTACACGCTCGGGCCGCTCACCACCGATATCGCGCCGGGTTACGACCACATCACCTCCGGTATCGGCGCGGCGATGATCGGCTGGTTCGGCACGGCGATGCTCTGCTATGTGACGCCGAAGGAACATCTCGGCTTGCCCGACCGCGACGATGTGAAGACCGGGGTGATCACCTACAAGATCGCCGCCCATGCCGCCGATCTCGCCAAGGGGCATCCGGCGGCGCGCATCCGCGACGACGCGCTGTCGCGTGCGCGCTTCGAGTTCCGCTGGGAGGACCAGTTCAACCTCTCGCTCGATCCGGAAACCGCGCGGTCCATGCATGACGAGACCTTGCCGAAGGAGGCGCACAAGGTCGCGCATTTCTGTTCGATGTGCGGGCCGAAATTCTGCTCGATGCGTATCTCCCATGACATCCGCGCCGAGGCCCAGAAGGAGGGCATGGCGAAGATGGCGGAGAAATTTCGCGAGGGCGGAGCGCTTTATGTTCCGCTCGAAAGCGAGGAAGAGGCGTGAACGAGGCAGACGAGACTGTCGAAACCGATCGTCAGACGGTG
>MDTD01036985.1_pt1 | contig 16414 bp, 13 predicted proteins | sample 811221 | NCBI WGS metagenome assembly MDTD01 (sample SAMN05326646, study PRJNA326480) | marine metagenome | isolation source: seawater | place: Pacific Ocean: South West | collected 2011 | reverse complement strand
GCGTTCTTCGCCTCCTGACGGGTATTCGTGGGGCGGGTCTTCCCGCCCGCCGCCGATTGACCCCTCTCCCGGTGACGGGAGAGGGGTCTTTCGTTTCGAGCGACGGGAACCGGAGATCGCCGGCCGAAGAGCGAGGCAGGCGCAAACGAAAAGGGCGGCCCCTTGCGGAGCCGCCCTTCTTTACCGGGACTAAGCCGGTCTATCAGTTGCCGGTGTAGGTGATCGTCCAGATCACGCCGGAACCCGCGGTGGTGTAGAACGGCGACGGCATCTCGAAGTCGGTGTAGACCTCGCCGTAATCGACCACGTACATGGTCTTGCCGTCGTTCGAGAACACGACGTCGTTCGGACGCTCGAGGCCGCCGCGGTTCTCTTCCTTCTGGTAGGCGTTGGGGCCGGGCTCGATATTCTGGGCGAACGCGGACCACTTGATACCCGTCGGCTCCAGGAACTCGACCTGAAGAATCATCGGCCAGGTCGGGATCAGGCTTTCAGGGCCGGTGTCGAGGATGCCGTAGACGGCGCCGAACAGATGATTGTCGGCACCGTAGTTGCCGGCGCTCCAGGCGATGCCGTCGATGGGATTGTTGGTATCCCATTCCAGGACCGGATTGATGTAGCCGTTCGGGTTCGGGTTGGCGGTGATCAGCGGCACACCGCGGATGTTGTCGACATGGTGCTGGAAGCGGTAGGGCACGCGCTCGGGCACCCACGGCTCGTCGCCGATATAGGCGTTCGGCAGCGGCCGGTCGACGACCGAGCCGTTGTAGGTCTTGTGGCCGAAGCGCTTGTTGGAGACGAAATTCATCCCCTCCTTGTCGGGGAAGCCGCCGTCCTGGCCCTGCTCGGTGACGATCCACAGCTTCTCGGCACCGTTGGCGATGCGTCGGTTGCCGAGGTCGTTGGCGCCGTTATCCGACACCGCCAGCGCGTTCTCGAATTTGCTGCCCTTCGGCCCGAATTCGACGCCCGACTGGTTGCGGAAGCCCCAGGCATAATTCTCCATCGAATCATGGGAATACATGCCGTCGGCGTTCTTGTCCGAGAGCTTCACCCGGATGACCGAGCCGTGGCAGGGAGTCTGCGCCTTGACGATCTGCCCAGGCTGTGCGGCGACGCCCACCGGCATGTAGGCGCCGGTCAGACGGCCGTCGCTCGACCGGACGTTGAGGCCGGTGTGCTCGATGTCGCGGCACGGTGCGTCGTGGGGCGTGTTGGGCAGACCGTCGTCGTGGATTTCCCAATAGGGATCACTGGGGACGTCGACCCAGCCGTGATTATCGGGATCGGCGAAGCCGGTGTTGCTCGGTAAGCCGAGCGCGAAATAGAGATAGCCGTCCCTGCAGGTGACGCCGCCGTTGCGGTGGTCACCAACCGGCAGGTTGCCGATGATCTGGGTGAGCTCGCCGTCGACGCCGTTGATCTCCCAGATCTTCTCGCCGTACTCGGGAATGTAGGTGACGCCGTTCTCGGGGCAGTAGGCGATCTCGTTCATGACCGTCGAGAAGACGCCCTTGCCGATCTCCTTGATCAGATTGCCGTCCTTGTCGAAGACCTTGACGTGCGGCGGATCGATCTCGTCGAGGCCGCCGAACAGATTGCCCGAGATCGCGACCCAGAGGTTGCCGTCGCCGTCGACCGTCGCCGCAGAAGGTGTGTCGAGACCCTTCACGAAGACGCCGACCTCATAACCGTCAGGCACCACGACTTTGGAGGGGTCGGGTTCGATAGCGACACGCTTTTCCCATCCACCGGACTCACCGGTGCCTTGCATGTCTGCCAGTGCCGCGGGCGTCGCAGCAAGCGCTGTCCCGGCGGATAGCGCCAGGATTTTCCAAACTCTCATCTTTTCCTCCCGTTTTATTTTACTTGTTTGTACTGATCGTCACTGATTTTGTGGTCGGTTCCTCCTTTCTTCTTCGTGCCGTCAGTAAAGCGGCAAACTCCGGATGTGGGAAATGATGTCGACGATCTCTTCGTCGGACAGTTTCTCTCCCCATGCCGGCATGTAAGCGCTTTTGCCCACGGCGCGTCCCCCATCCGAGATCACCAGGAAAAGGTAATCGTTGGGCACAAGCTCGATGTAGCCCTTCTTGGTTAGGGTATCGACGTGGGGCATGAAGGTCTGGGCACCGCCCCGACCGTCCTTGCCATGGCAGCCCCGGCAATATTGCAGGAACAGCTTCTCGCCATGGGTCGAATCGCCCGACGAAATATCCAGATCTTCCTGGGCCGCTGCAGGCAGCGACAGGAACCCCAGAAACATCGACAAGAGCGTAACAAAGCGAAACGAACTTCGAGTCAAGTCGCTATCTCTCCGGAAAGTTTGTGAATTCCCGTCGTCGGCGCCTCTTCCGAGAAAAAGATTCCTGAACGACAGGCGGGTCGATGTCCAGCCAAATCCGATCGCGTACCACGAGCGGTTAATATAGAACGATTGGCTGATATCGGTGGTTGTTTACCACCATGCACGCGATATGCAGTGTTCGCCAAGGTCGGGACTTGCCGACGGCACGGCCGTTTCACGCCGGAACGACGTCAGGTGATCGCGCGCTACTCTCTTGAAACAGATGAAGATTCGCGTCCCGGGTCGAAGCGACCTGAAACGATCTCGATCCCGATCTAGCCGATGCCGACCGAAGTGTGTTGTCCCCGGGCCGGGACCGTGGGTACGCGCGGCGGACCGTTGCGCTGCTCCTGCGGAGAGGCGGAGACGGATGCCAGGCTGGCGGCGATCTTATTGGCGCCGAATGCGAACTGATGCCGGCACATGGTCTCGGTGATTTCCCGAAGTCGGCCGATATCCATGCGCTGCAGGGCTTCGGCGCCCTCGGTCACCAGCTTGTCGAACAGAGGCTTGTCACTCGCCAGATAGCGCTCTTTCGACAGGTCCTGGTAGAGGTAGACGACGAACCCGGCATCCTGCCAGAGGGCGCGCAGCATGGTCGACTCGAGCTCGTCATGCAGGGCTTCGACTTCGTCCAGCCGCTCCTGGGTTTCTTTCTTGAGCTTCTTCTGGGCTTCCTTGAGCAGGGAATCGAATCGCTTGACCGTCGGCTTGTCGGCGTTTTCGCGCGCAACCTGTTCGAAGATCGTCCTGACCTCGGCCAGGGCGTAACGCAGGACCTTGGCACGCGCATTCGGCGTGGCCGCCAGCAGGGCCGTCGCTTGGCGGACGTGGCGCGCCTCCTCGGTGACCGATCGGATCGCGTCGGCATCGGTCGCATTGCTCAACGCTTCCCGCGCATTGGCGAGGCGACGATGAATCGGGGCGGTGTTTTCGGCAAAGGCGCCGCCGGTCGCTTCCTCGAATTCGGTGAGATCGCGCTCCGCCTGTTTGAGAGCGTTGGCCGCCATCCGTTCACCGTCTTCGCCGACATAGGACGCATGTCCCGCCTGATCGACGTAGAACTTGGGCGTGGAGAACTTACGACGGATCGACGGCAGCTCGACATTGGCCGTCAGCAGGCCGCTGTCGTCCATCGCCCAATGGAACACGACCGCATCGCCGGCGCGGATAACCGTGCCGGCCGCCAGATCGTCGGCGCTGAGGCGGAAGACGCCGACCGGAAGGTTGAGGGCGGGGTCCCCGAGATCGGATTCACGCTGGAAGACTTCGAGATCGATGCTGCCCGGCTTGGACGCGACCAGCTCGTGCGCTGCGAGCAGGGACTTGCTGCCCGATGCCGGCAGCAGCTTGCCCTTTTCGATTAATGGCTCTAGCCGGTTGCGCCCGGAACCGTTGTCGTCCCGGACCTTGACCGCCAGAGTCTGCGTCGCTGGTACGCCGGCAGCGGTGGCGTGGGTGCGGACGATCTCGATCTCCGACGATCCGTTGATCACCGGCTTGCCGGTGTCGTCGTAGACGACGACCTTGAAGGCGTTGCGGCCCATGGTCTTCAGCGGCACGTCGATGCTGATGTCGCCCATGACGCGCTGGCGCTCGGACTTCCAGCCGGACTCGGCGGAGATCATGACGTCGCACCGTTTCTCGGCCGAGTTCTTGCCGCCGTAAACGTGGATCTCAGCGCGATCGTCGGCGGTACGGATCGGGAAATCGATCTTGAGGGCGAGGTCGCTGCCGATGGTCCGGTAGGCCTGCGCCGCCTTCCGCGAGGTACCGTCCCGCCGCCATTCTCGGCTCTCCGCGAACATCGCGGCGCCCAGGGCGACGGCCGTCATCGGGTCGATCTTCAGGTCGGCGGCGATGCCCAGCTCCTGGGGCACATGCTCGCGCACCCAGTGCATCTTGGTCGCGCCGCCGATGAAGACGATACGGTCGATGTCCTCGGGCTTGCAGCCGTTGTCGGCCAAGACCTTGCGCGACAGGGCAATGGTGTCGGCAAGCTTCTCGCGGACCAGCTCTTCCAGCATCGGCCGGTCCAAGTCGATCTCCAGGTACATCTCGCGGCCGGAGTCGTCGGCAACCCTCAACTCGTCGGACGAGGCGAAGATCTTTTCGCTGGTCTGCCGCGACAGGGCGACCTTGGCCTTCTCGGCGGCCAGCTGGCCGATGCGGACCAGCCGCCGGTACTTGATGTCCTTCTGGAAGTTGACCGGCAGGTCGAAGGTGTCGATCAGCCAGGGGCGGACGATGTTGTTGACGATGGCGCGGTCGAAGTCGCGCCCGCCCAGCATGTTGATGCCTTCATGGGCCAGCACCTTGACCGAGCCGATCATGCTCTGGACCAGCGCGAGGTCGAAGGTGCCCCCGCCGAGGTCGTAGACGAGGAACAGGCCGTTGCGGCCGCTATGCCGGGCGATCGAGGCCATGGCTGCGGCGATCGGCTCCTGCAGCAGGCTCACCCGTTCCAGCCCGGCCTTCTTCGCGGCGCGCAGAGTCGCTTCCGACTGCATCTGGTTGAACGCAGCGGGGATGGTGATCACCGTGCCTTCGATCTCCGACTCGCCCGACTCGACATAGGCTTGTCCGACGAGATGCTTGAGGATCTCCGCGCTGCAGTCCTCGGCCGACATGGTCAGGCCGGCCTCGGCGAACTCGATCGGGGCCGAGGTCCCCATCAGCCGCTTGAATCCGGCGGCGACGTTCTCCGGCGAGATCAGCGCCTGCTGGAAGGCCCGCTGTCCGTAAAGCCGGTGACCGCCCTTGTCGATGTAGATGACGGACGGCAGCACGTCGTGGCCGTCGATGGTCTTGAAGATCCGGATGTCCGAATCGATGCTGCCGGCGACGGCACTGTTCGTGGTGCCGAGGTCAATTCCGAGATGCACGGGTGGGCAACCTTTGTCGTGGGGTGTCTGGCTTCGGGGCGGATCGTCTTCTTGCGGTCAAAGTTCCGGTGATCGGATCACCAGCATCTTCTCGATGGACATGTCGCGCATGGTGTGCGGGATGCCGCCGACGCCGTAACCGGACTGGCGGAGGCCCGCGAAGGGCATCCAGTCGACCCGGAAGGCGGTGTGGTCGTTGACCATCACCGCCGAGGCGTCGAGTGCGGCGAACGCGTGCATGGCGGTATCGATGTCTCGGGTGAAGATCGCGGACTGGAACGCGAACGGCAGGGCATTGGCACGGCCGATCGCGTCGTCGACGTCGTCAAAGGGATAGACGCAGACGACGGGGCCGAAGATCTCCATCTGCGACACCTTGGCGTCTTCGGGTGGGTTCATCAGCACGGTGGGGGCGTAGCAGGTCTCTGAGATCGGCGAACCGCCGGTCAGCACCGTCGCACCTGCGGCTTTCGCTTCGTCGACCCAGGCACCGACGCGCTCCACCTCGGCCGGTCGGATCAGTGGCCCGACTTCGGTCTCGGCACTGGTGGGATCGCCCACCCGAAGCTTCCCGGCGGCATCCGCCAGCCGCTTGGCGAAATCGTCGGCGATGCCGCGGTGGGCGAAGACCCGCTGCACGGAAACGCAGACTTGGCCCGCATGATAGAACCCGCCCTTGGCGATCGACGGCAGGGCGACGTCGAGGTCGGCGTCTCCGGCGACGAGCACCGGCGCGGCGCCGCCATGCTCCAGCGCGCATCGGGTTCCGGGCGCGAGCTTGCTCCGCAGCATCCAGCCGACGCGGGCGCTGCCGATGAACGAGAAGAAGGCGACCCGCGGGTCGGTGACCAGGGCCTCGGCGACCTTAAGGTCAGAAGCTACAAGGGCCTGACACCATTCCGGCGGCAGTCCCGCCTCCCACAAGATGTCGACGAATCGGAAGCAGGAGAGGGGGGTTACTTCGGCCGGCTTGACGATCACCGGGCACCCCGTCGCAACTGCGGGGGCGACCTGATGGGCGATCAGGTTGAGGGGATGGTTGAACGCGCTCACCGCGACCACCGGTCCGATCGGCTCCCGCCTTGTGACGGCAAGCCGGTTCAGCGAGGCGGCGTTGAGGTTCATCGGGATGTGGTGGCCGGCTTCGGTGCGGAGGACTTCGACGCAGATGCGAACGCTGTCGATCGCCCGAGCGACCTCGACCCGCGAGTCGAGCAGTGGTTTGCCGCCCTCGCGCGCCGCTTCCACGGCCAGTGTCTCGGCGCGCTCGGCCATGATTTCCGCCGCGCGCTCCAGGATCTCGATACGGCGTGCGACGGTGAGCCACGCCCCGCGATTGCGGTAGAGGGCATGGGCGGTGGACAGGGCGTGGTCGACGGCGGCGAGATCGGCGCCTTCGACTTCGGCGATGGATGAGCGGTCGAAGGGGGCCGCTACCTCGATCACGCCCGAGCCCTTGGCGCCCGGAATCATCAAAGGAAATCGTTCGCGGTTGCTGTCGCCCATGGTGGCTCCCCCGTCCTTGACCCCGTTATGGGCTCGCCCGATCCACCGTCCCCCTCGGTGTCCGGCCAGGCCGACCCGTGCCCGCGAACTCAGCGGATATAGGCGTCCGCTGCGTAGCGCCGCATCATCCGATGGCTATTGTAGTACGACCCGATCTTGCTGACCGTCTGTTTCATCATCCAGATCCAGCGATCACGATCTCCGTAGTAGAGCGGCAACACCACCTTCTCCAGCTTTTCGTAAAGATCCGCCGAGTCCTGATCGTGCGACGTGTCTTCCGACCCGTCGCCGATCGCCCATCCCGTGGTGCCTTCTATGCAGGCTTCGTACCACCATCCGTCGAGGACGCTGAGGTTGAGAAGCCCGTTGATCGCCGCCTTCATGCCGCTGGTGCCGGATGCCTCCAGCGGCGGCAGGGGTGTGTTCAGCCAGACATCGCAGCCCGAGACCAGGAAAGCGGCGACGTCGGTATCGTAGTTCGGCAGGTAGGCGACCGGAATCTTGTCGCTCAGCCAGTGCAGATGCTGGTGGATATCCTCGATGATCTTCTTGCCCGATCCATCGCGGGGATGGGCTTTGCCGGCGAGGACGAGCTGGAACGGATGCTTCTGGTAGATCCTCTGCAACCGTTCGAGGTCCTGGAACATGAGATCGGCCCGCTTGTAGCCGGTCATGCGCCGAGCGAAGCCGAGCAGGGGAATCTCCGGGTCCATCTTGACCCCTGACGCCTTCTCGATCTCGGCGATCAAGGCGCGCTTCGACGTCTGGTGGGCCTCCCACACCTCCCGATCCGGGGCCTTGTCGGCCCAGATCAGGAGCTCAGGCTCATGGCGCCAGTCGGGAACGTATTTGTCGTACAGGCGGGCGAAGCTCGGCGAGACCCAGGTCGGTGCGTGGACGCCGTTGGTGATGGCGTGAACCCTATAGCCCGGAAACATGTTGCGCGAGGTCTCGGCGTGGCGTTTGGCGACACCGTTGACGTAACCGCTCAAGTTCAGCGCGAGCCGCGTCATGTTGAGGCTGTCGTCGCCTGCAAGCAGCTTCAACTGGTCGAGGGCGAAATAGGTGGTGCCCAGAATCTCTTCGACCATCGGATAGGGGAAACGGTCGAAACCGGCATGGACGGGCGTGTGGGTGGTGAAGATGCACATGTTCCGCACCCGTCCCACGTCATAGGCGATCTCGCCGGTGATGCCCTTGCGCGACACCAGCTCGTAGTTGCGAAGCAGCTCCAGCGACAGGAAGGCGGCGTGGCCTTCGTTCATGTGGAAGGTATGGATATCGAAGCCCAGCGCGCGGAGGATGCGGGTGCCGCCGATCCCCAGCACCATTTCCTGCTTGAGGCGATAGCTTTGTTCGCCGCCATAGAGATAGTGAGTGATCTCGCGGTCGCGGGGGTCGTTCTCCGGCACATCGGTGTCGAGCAGGATCACCGGAACCTGGAAGTCGGTTCCGTTGTGCTGGTTATAGAGCCAGGCACGTACCCAGACCGCGCGGCCTTCGATTTCCAGCATCACCATGGCGCCCAGCGGCGTTACCCAGTCCTCGGGTCGCCAGGGGTCGGGATGCTCGACCTGTCGGCCTTCCGCGTCGATCGTTTGCCGGAGATAGCCGGCCCGGCTGATCAGGGTGACGAAAGCCACCGGCAGATCGAGGTCGGCACAGGTCCGCGCCGTGTCCCCGGCAAGCACGCCGAGACCGCCGGAATAAGTGTGAATTTCCGGGCGTAGCGCGATCTCCATCGTGAAATAGGCGATGTGCGCGGTCCGGACGAAGTCGTCCAAAGCGATCATGTTCAACCCGCTGAAGCGCTAACCGGAATGTGACGGTAGTGAGACCGCGTAAAGATAGGATGAATGGCGGTCGCGAACCATGGGCGAATCGCCGGTCAACTGCGTTCCGTCAGTTCGAAAGCCTGTGCCAGAAGCTCGTAGGACCGGGCGCGGGCGCCGAAGTCGTGGCAGATGGTGACGACCACCAGTTCCTCGACGCCGTAAGCCTCCGCCAAAGCGCTCAGTTTCGCCTTCACCTGATCGGGATTGCCGGCGATCGTGCGCTTGCGGGCCTCGGCGACGAAGGCGCGCTCGGCGTCGGTATAGGGATAGGAGAGGGCTTCCTCGGGCGATGGGACCGGGCCGGGCCGGCCGGTGCGAAGCCTGAGAATCCACAGGTCGCGTGTGCTCGCCAACCGTTCGGCTTCGGCCTCGGTATCGGCGCAGACGACGAACACGCCGATATTGCCCAGCGGCTTGTCGAGGAAGGGCGAGGGGCTGAAATGCTGCCGGTACGCCTCCATCACCATCTCGCCGCCCTGGGCATTGATGAAGTGGGCGAAGGAGAAGGCGCAGCCGAAATGGGCGGCGAAGGAGGCGCTGACGTCGCTCGACCCCAGCAGCCAGAATTCCGGCGCCGACGGGCCTACCGGCTCGGCGCGCACCGACGCGAACGGATGGTCGGCCGGCAGCTCGCCGTGGACGTAGCCCATCAGGTCGTGGATCTGGCGCGGGAACTGGTCGATGCCATAGCTCTGCGGCCCGGCCTGGAGCGCCTGGGCGGTCCGGGAATCGCTCCCCGGCGCCCGGCCGATCCCGAGGTCGATACGGCCCGGATAGAGAGTCTCCAGCATGCGGAAGTTCTCGGCCACCTTGAGCGGGCTGTAGTGACTCAGCATCACGCCGCCCGAACCGACGCGGATGCGGTCTGTGACCGAGGCGACCCGTCCGATCAGGATCTCGGGCGTCGAGCCCGCCAGCCCGCCGGTGCTGTGATGCTCGGCCAGCCAGTAGCGCCGGTAGCCGAGCCGGTCGGCCAGACGTGCGAGTTCCAGGGTCTCGGCGACGGCATCGGCCGGCGTGGCCCCGCTCCGGATCGGCGACTGGTCGAGAACACTAAGCGAAATCAAATTCTTACCCAATTTTCTTATGAATAAAGGCGAGCGGACCGCTAGGTCCTCCGGTCAAGCCGGAGGACGACGAGAAAATTTGAGACGTTTAATCATCCCTTTTCTTCGTCCTTCGGCTTGTCTGGAGGACCCATCGTGCCGAGAAGACTTGGCCTGTCACTCCGCCGCCACGGCGTCCGGCGTGTAGGAGGGCACCACATACGGGCCCTCGGGGATGACGGCGACCGACTTGTCGCCATGGCGCGCCACCGCCGCTCGGATCGCGGTGCCAAGATCGTCGACCATCGTCACGCCCGTAAGGCCTCGCGCCTCTCCCTTGAGGCCCTCCGTGAACAGATGCACTTCGCCGATGCGGGTGGCGCGGAGCTGCATCTCGGTCTGCCACTCGTCGATCTCGGCATAGCGCTGGGCGGTGATGCGCTCGATGAAGCGCTGCTCGCCGAGCTCGATCAGCCGGCGCTGGGCGGCGACGAACTCCTCCGAGCCCATCCCCTCGGAGCATTGCGAGACCACGAACATGTCGCCGCCGGGGGCGAGGATGTCGACCGGCGCCACCATGCCCTTGATGGTCTGGTAGTAGGTTTTGTCGAGCGGATAGCCGGCTGAGCTGGTGATCACCGTCCGGAACCGGCGATCGATCGCGACCTCGGTGTAGCGGCGGGCGAAGTCGACCGCCTTCAGGTGGCTCGCGACGATCTCGCCATAGTTGACGAAGGCGAGGCGGCGTTCCTCGTCGATCACGGTGTTCATCGCCAGCGCACCGCCGAGCTGCTCGACGACCTCGAGCTGGTCCTTATGGAGCGGGTTGTCGTCCAGCCGCCCCATCGTCGCCAGCGGGTTCTCCATGAAGCGGGCGCTGTGGAAGGTGGTGATGGTCTCGGCATGGGCGACGCCGGGGGCGATTACCTTGCGCCCGCCCGAATAGCCGGCCATGAAATGCGGCTCGACGAGTCCGGTCGCGATCCTCAGCTCCGCCTCGACGAAGCGCTTGTCCAGGCGAATCCGCGTCCCCTGCGAAGTGACGCCGATCTCGACATGATCGTCATCGTTCCGGGCGAAGTGATTGACGACGTTGACGGTTTCCAGAACCCACGGGTCGCCGACCAGCTCGGCCAGCTCCTCGCCCTCGTTGGGGCGGTGAAGGCCGGTCGCCACCAGAACGGTGATTCCCGCCGCCGGAACCCCGGCATCGAGCAGGGTACGGACGATCACCGGCAGGATCAGCCCGTTCGGCACCGGCCGGGTGATGTCACAGATCAGGATGCAGGCTGTCTTTTTGCCGCGCGCGGCTTCGGCCAGCGGCGGCGCACCGACGGGGCTCGCCAGGGCGCCCTCGACCGCCGCGACCGGGTCGTGGATCGCCGGCATCGGCCGCTTGCGGATCACCGAGACGTCCCAGTCGTCGGGAAGCTCCAGCGGCAGGGCGCCGCGCCCATAGAGCAGATCTACGCGCATCCCGTAACCTCCCTGTCTTACGAACCCCGAACTGTAACGGACCCAGCGGGGCCTTGGACAGAGGCGATCACCGCAAGAGACCCTTGAGAAGGGACGACCCCGAATCCGCCTCTTCGTCGCGGCCTGCGGTCAGGATGGGAACGGCGGTGAAGCGGGCCAGGGCGGCGGCCGTCTCGGCGAGCGGCACGGGGTTGGATTCCGACTCGCTGATCACCAGAGCCTTCGCCTCGATGCCCGCGACGGCGAGACTGTCCAGCGTCGTCAGGCTGTGGCTGATGGTGCCGAGATAGGAGCCCGCCACGACGACGGCCGGAATGCCCAGTGCAGCGATCCAGTCGCGGACGGTATGCCCCCCATCTAGCGGCACCATCGCCCCGCCGACGCCTTCGATCAGCAGCAGACCTTCCGCCTCGGCGATCCGGCGGCGACAGAGTTCGACCAGGGCGTCGAAGTCGACGGCCCGGCCTTCGCGGGCGGCGGCCATGTCGGGTGAGAGCGGGGCCGCGAAGCGCCATGGCGAGATCGTAGCGAGCGTTCTCTCATCGATCGGTCGGCCCAGGGCGGCGAGCAGGTGGCCGCTGTCGCTCTCCGCGGCGTCGTGAGGATCGAAACCGCTGATCACCGGCTTCAGGGCCTCGACGGGCATGCCGGCGGCCCGGGCTTCGCGGATCAGGCGGGCGGTGATCCAGGTCTTACCGACGCCGGTGCCCGTTCCGGTGACGAAGAGGGCGGTCACGCCGCCGCTAGCCCCCGGTCGCGGAGGAGATGGGCGAGGCGCAGGATGTCGTCCTCCGTATGTTTCGCGGTGAAGGTGAAGCGGAGGCGCGCCGTTCCCTGCGGCACCGTGGGCGGGCGGATCGCCGTCACCAGGAAGCCTTCCGCCTCCAACATCCGGCTCGCGGCCAGCGCCGTCTCCGCCTCTCCGAGGACCAGCGGCACGATCGGGCTCTCGGCCGCGGGCAGGTTCAAGGTCCGGCAGAACAGGGCCGCGTTCTCGACCGGACGCGCGCAATAGGCGGGCTCGCTCTCGATGATGTCGAGTGCGGCGATGGCCGCGGCGACCGTCCCCGGCGGCAGGCCGGTGCTATAGATCAGGGTCCTTGCCCGCGTCTTCAGCAGGTCGATCACCGGCCGCGAGGCGCAGATATAGCCGCCATAGCCGCCGACTGCCTTGGACAGCGTCCCCATCTGGAGTGGCACCGGCAGCTTCTCGCCGAACGCGAAGGTGGAGCCGCGGCCGCCGCCGATGACACCGATGCCGTGGGCGTCGTCGGTCATCAGCCAGGCATCGAAGCGCTCGGCCAGCTCGACGAGGTCGGGCAGGGGGGCGAGATCGCCGTCCATGCTGAAGACGCCGTCGGTGAGGATCAGACAGCGGCGATGGCTGCCCCGGTGCGTTTCGAGCACGTCTTCGAGATGGCCGGCATCGTTGTGGCGGAAGAGATGCGAGGCGGCACCCGAGAGCTGCCGTCCGGCGAGCAGGCAGGCGTGTGACAGCTCGTCTGCCAGGATCAGGTCTTTGGGCCCTACCAGCGTCGGGATGATGCCGAGATTGGCGAGATAGCCGGACCCGAACACCACCGCGTCCTCCGCCCCCTTCAGCCGGGCGAGCCGGGCTTCGAGCTCCGGGAGCAGCGGGTGGTTGCCGGTGACGAGGCGGGACGCACCCGATCCGACGCCGTAGCGTTCGGTCGCGGCGTGGGCGGCCGCCTTCACCCGCGGATCGTGAGTGAGGTTGAGGTAATCGTTGCAGCAGAATGAGATAAGGGTGGGGCCTTCACGTTCGATGTGAACGCCGTCGGTGCGGTCGCTGGCGACCAGCGTGCGCTTGAGGCTGGCCGCGTCGAGCTCGGCGAGCTTCGCCCGCGCCATGGCGTCGAGGGAGGTGGTCATGTCGAGCGATGGGCTTGAGGGGCCGTCGCGTTCCCCACCTCACCCCGTCCCTCTCCCCCCCAATGGGGCGGAGAGGGGGCAGCAGCGGCACCGTCGTCGGAAGTCCCCCTCCGCCCCATTGGGGGGGAGGGGTGCGGGGCGGTGGGGAACGCGAGGACAAAGAAGCCGGACTCGGTCGAATGTTGATGTTCGGCCTGGCCCATCCATGGGTCCTCCGCAAGTGCGGAGGACCCGGCTGCCGCTTGCGCCACCATCACCCCCCGTGGAACCGCTCGGACCATGCGCGCGTCACGCGCACCATCGCGTCTGCGATGCGCGCGAGGTCGTCCTCGCCGATGGCGAGGGGCGGCGTAGTGTAGATGATGTTGCCGAACGGGCGCAGCCAGACGCCGGCATCGATGAAGCACTGCTTGAGCCATGGGTTGTCGCGGAGGGCGTCGACCTCGATGACGCCGATCGCGCCTTCGGTGCGGACGTCGCGGACGCCGGGGAGGTCGCGGGCCGGCTCAAGATGGCGGGCGAGGAAGCGGCCGATGGCGGCGGCCTGTGCGACCCGCGGCTCGCTCTCGAACAGGTCGAGCGAGGCATTGGCGGCGGCGCAGGCCAGCGGATTTCCCATATAGGTCGGCCCGTGCATCAGCGCGTGGCCGGCGTCGTCGCCGAGGAAGCCCTCGAACACCTTGCCTGATGCCACGGTCGCGGCGAGGGGCAGGGTGCCGCCGGTGAGGGCCTTGGACAGGGTGACGATGTCGGGCTCGACGCCGGTCGCCTCGCAGGCGAACAGGGCCCGGCCGGTCCGGCCGAAGCCCACGAAGATCTCATCAAAAATCAGCAAAACGCCATGCCGGTCACAGGCGTCCCGCAGGCGCTTCAAGGTCGCGGCGTCGTGAAGCCGCATGCCGCCGGCGCCCTGGACCAGCGGCTCGACGATCACGCCGGCGATGTCGTCGGCATGATCGCTCAGGCAGGCATCCAGCGCGGCGGCGCTGTCGTCGTCCACCGGCAGGTCGATCACATGCTGCTCGGCCAGAGCCCCGCGGAACAGGCTGTGCATTCCCTCCTCGGGGTCGCAGACGCTCATCGTCGCGAAGGTGTCGCCGTGATAGCCGCCGCGGAAGCTCACGAAGCGCGACCGGGCGATGCCTTGGTTGCGCCAGTACTGGATCGCCATCTTCATCGCGATCTCGACCGAGACGGACCCCGACTCCGAGAAGAAGACGCGATCGAGTGATCCAGGCAGCAGACCGGCGAGGCGGGTCGCCAGCCGGTAGGCCTGCTCATGCGCCAGCCCGCCCAGCATGACATGGGGCAGCCGACCGAGCTGATCCTCGACCGCGGCCTGGATATGCGGGTGGCAATAACCGTGGGCGACCGTCCACCAGGAGGCGATGCCGTCGACCAGCTCGCGGCCGTCGGCGAGCTTAAGCCGCGCGCCGGAGCCGGAAACCACCGGGATCGGCTTCGGCGCCGTCCCCATCTGCGTGTAGGGCAGCCAGATATGGCCGAACCCGTCGTTGAGCCACGCCGGGCCGGTTCGGACCGCCGCGGCTGCGGCGTCCATCAGGCGCGGTCGTCGGGTGCGGCCGGAGGACGGCTCTCGTGGGCGGGCATCGGCTCCAAGCCCAGCCGCGCGAACAGGCGGTCGTCCCGTTCGACCTCGGGATTACCGGCGGTCAGCAGCGTGTCACCGACGAAGATCGAGTTGGCGCCGGCCAGGAAGCAGAGTGCCTGCAACTCGTCGCTCATGGACTCGCGGCCCGCGGACAGGCGCACCATCGACGCCGGCATCACGATGCGGGCGGTGGCGATGGTGCGGACGAACTCGATGCCGTCCAGGCCCTCGGCACCGAACACCGGCGTACCTTCGATCGGAATCAGCATGTTGATCGGCACGCTTTCCGGGTGCTTGGGCAGGGTGGCGAGGGCCACCAGCATGCCGACGCGATCGGCGCGCGTCTCGCCCATGCCGACGATGCCGCCGCAGCAGACCTTGATACCGGCGTCCTGGACCCGGCCCAGCGTTTCCAGCCGGTCGTCGAAGGTGCGAGTGCTGATGATCTCCGAATAGTAGCGCTCGGAGGTGTCGATGTTGTGGTTGTAGTAATCGAGCCCCGACTCCTTCAGGCGCTCGGCCTGGGCGTCGGTCAGCATGCCGAGGGTCGCGCAGCTTTCCATGCCGAGGTCGCGGATGCCCTCGATCATGGCGCAGACCTTGTCGAGGTCGCGGTCCTTGGGGCTGCGCCACGCGGCACCGAGGCAATAGCGGGTGGCGCCCCCGTCGCGCGCCTGCCGGGCCAGTGCCAGGACCTCGTCGACCTCCATCAGCTTGCTCGCCTTGACGCTGGTCTTGTTGCGGGCGCTCTGGCTGCAATAGGCGCAGTCCTCCGGGCAGCCGCCGGTCTTGATCGACAGCAGCTTGCTGCACTGGACGGCATTGCTGGCAAAATGGCGGCGGTGCACCGTCTGGGCGCGGAAGATCAGATCGGCGAAGGGCAGGGCGAAGACCGCGGCGGCTTCCTCCTGCGTCCAGTCGTGTCGGGGCGCGGCGTCGTCCTGGACGCGGGGCGCGGCGGCAATGGCTGTTTCGATCATCATCCTGCTTCGGCAATGTTGGTGCGCCGCACCATAAGGGGGCGCATGACGGCTGCCAACCCCGGCGCGTTCATCGCGGGGCGGTGAGGTGCAAGGCCCGCAGCGCCGCGCAGGCGGCGCCGTAGCCGTTGTCGATGTTGACGACGACGAGGCCGGGCGCGCAGCTCGTCAGCATCGCCGCCAGGGCGGTCTCGCCGCCGCGGGCGGCGCCGTAGCCGGTCGAGGTCGGCAGGGCGATGACGAGCCCCGGCACCAGCCCGGCAAGGACGCTCGGCAGCGCGCCATCCATGCCGGCGGCGACGACGATGACGGGGTGGGCCCGGATCGCCTCGATGCGGTCGAGCAGCCGGTGGAGCCCGGCGACGCCGACATCGGCGTATTCGGCGGCGGGCTCGCCGTAATAGCCCAAGGTGCGGACGACCTCGCGGGTCATGGGGAGGTCCGAGGTCCCGGCGGTGACGACCGCGACCTGGGGCGCATGGTCGGGTGCGGGAACATCCCCCAGAATTGCCGTCCGCGACATCGGGTCGTAGTCGAGCGCGGCCTGATGGTGCGGCGCGAGGGCGGCGTGGCTGTCGGGATCGAGGCGAGTGAAGAGGAGGGGACGCCGCTTCTCCGTCGCTTCGTCCAGGATGTCGGCGATCTGGCCGGCCGACTTCCCGGCACACAGGATCGCTTCGTCGAGGCCGACCCGCCGGCGGCGGTCCCAGTCGAGGACTGCGTCCTCGGTCATCGGGCGCCGTCGCGGAGGAAAGCGCTCCCCATGCGATAGGCCGCAAGGGTCACCGGTCGTGGGTCGCCCTCGGCGCGGAACATCCGTGCGACCTCGGCGGT
>MDTD01191208.1_pt1 | contig 16415 bp, 18 predicted proteins | sample 811221 | NCBI WGS metagenome assembly MDTD01 (sample SAMN05326646, study PRJNA326480) | marine metagenome | isolation source: seawater | place: Pacific Ocean: South West | collected 2011 | reverse complement strand
TTCCTACATTTTTGAGAACTATTTGCTTAGAGTACCTTTCTAAATAAATTTTTTTTAAACTTGTCATTTACCTGTAGAGCCAAAACCACCTTCTCCTCTGATTGTTTTTGGTAAATCTTTTACCTCCTCCAAGTTTGCTTTAATAATAGGAACTAATACCATTTGAGCGATTCTATCCTCGTTATTTACTATAAATTCTTCATCTCCATGATTAAAAAGAATAACTTTTAGTTCACCTCGATAGTCACTATCTATTGTGCCAGGAGTATTTAATACAGAAATATTATTCTTGGCTGCTAGTCCAGACCTTGGTCTAATCTGAATTTCAGTATTATCTGGTATCGCTATTGAGAGACCTGTTGGTATAAGTTCTGATTTTTTAGGCTTAATATATATAGGATTTTTAATATGTGCCATTAGATCCATTCCAGAGGAACCATCTGTTTTATATTTAGGCAATTTAACTTCAGAATTTAATTTTTTAATGAGGATTTTAAGCATTTGCTTTTAGTTCGTTAGATATTTTTTCTACTAACTTTTGAGCAATAAATTCTTTGGTGTTGAGTAATATATTTTCAGCTTTTGATACATTTTTTCTAAATATTTTAACTTCATTGAGGTCACTATCAAAACCTATTTTTTCATTTGATACATCATTTGCAACTATCCAATCACAGCTTTTTTCATTGAGTTTTTTTATAGAGTTGTGTTCGATATTATTTGTCTCAGCTGCAAAACCAACAACAAGCTTGGGTCTTAATTTGTTATGTTTTGATATATAATTTAGAATATCTTTTGTTTTTTCTATTTCTAGTTTTTCAAAATTTTCTTTTTTTATTTTAACCAAATTACTTCGTTTTACCTTAAAATCAGCTACAGCTGCAGAAAATATTGCAATATCCACAGGAAGATTTTCAATTGTTTTTTCATACATTTCTTCAGCAGTGTTGATTTTAACAATTTTAACACCCTCTGGAGATTTAAGATTTGTTGGTCCAGTAATTAAAATTGTTTCAAAACCATTTTTTTGAAGTGCATCCGCTATTGCATATCCTTGTTTACCCGAAGATCTATTAGTTATAAACCTGACAGGATCTAGATATTCTCTTGTGGGCCCTGCAGTCACCAAAGCTTTAATTTTTTTATTTTCTTCAATATTTTTGAAATAATTATTTATAGATTTTGAGATATTTAATGGATCGGAGAATTTCCCTGGTCCATACTCTCCACAAGCCATTTCTCCAATTTCAGGTTCTATAATTTTATATCCAAATGAAATAAGTTTTATTAAGTTGTTCCTAGTTATTTTATTTTCCCACATCCTTACGTTCATTGCTGGTGCAAGAAAAATATCCTTATTTGAAGCAAGTGCTACAGTAGTAGCTAAATCTTCAGCTAGTCCATGACTTAATTGGGCTAATTTGTTAGCGGTTATTGGAGCAAATAAAATAACATCAGCCCATCTTGATAAAGTAATATGATCCATTTCAGCCTCATTTTTATAATCAAATAAGCCTGTATAAACTTTTTCACCTGTAAGTGAGCTTACTGACAAGGGTGTAATAAACTCTAAAGCACCTTTTGTTAAAATCGTTTTTATTTTACATTGATTTTTTTTTAAGTTTCTAATCAGATCTAAAGATTTATAAGCAGCTATGCCACCACAAATTATAAGTAATATTTTCTTGTTACACAAATTTTTCATTCTGAAATTAAAATACTATGATGGATAAAATTACAAGAAATAATAAACCAATAATACTTTGATTTTTAAAAGATCTTAGTTCAATTTTTTTTTGTTTTAATGATGAATAGGTATTGGAGTTTTGTGGAATTTGTCCACCAGCTAGAAATGTCAGTGCTTGGTTTGCTTTATCCATAACTTGAGGCAATTCAGGAAGTTTCTTCAAAACCTCTGAAGTATCTTTTAGTAAATTTCCAATTTCTTTAACAGGATCTTTAGTTTCTTTAAGCCATTTTTCTAATACTGGTTTTGATATTTCCCAAATATTTGCATCTGGATCAAGTTTTCTTGATACACCTTCAACTACCACCATGGTTTTTTGGAGTAGCAGAAGTTGCGGTTGTGTTTGCATGTTAAATTTTTCTGTAATTTCAAATAATTGTTTTAGTAATTTTCCACCTGAGATATCCTTTACAGATTGACCAAATATTGGCTCACCTATAGATCTTAGAGCTTGTGCAAGCTCTTCTGTATTTACATTTTTTGGAACTAATCCTGCAGCTATATGTACTTCAGCAACTTTTTGATAATCTCTTTGAATAAACCCATACAGTATTTCAGCCAAAAATCTTCTATTAATTTTATCAATCCTACCCATTATACCAAAATCAATAAATATTAATTGACCAGTATTGTCTAAGAGTAGGTTGCCTTGATGCATATCAGCATGAAAATATCCATCTCTTACTGCGTGACGTAGAAAATGTTGAATAATGTCTCTTGCCAAATTTTTACAGTTTATACCAAGCGATTTAATTTTTTCTAACTCTCTTATTGAAATAGCATCAATCCAGTCTAATGTAAGGACGTTGTCGCTTGTAAATTTCCAATATATTTTTGGTATTTTGAATCCAACATCATTTCTTGTATTTTCATAAAATTCATTTGCTGCAGCTGCCTCGAATCTTAAATCCATTTCATGGTTTGTAATTTCTTTCAGTAAAAAAACTACTTCTATAAGTTTAAGTCTTTTTGTTTTTTTAATTAATGACTCAATTATATACGCAAGCAACATTAAAGCTTCTATCTCATCATTAAAAACTTTTTTGATATCTGGCCTCAAAACTTTTATTGCAACTTCTTTTAAAATATTATCTTCCTTTATTTGTGCTTTATGGACTTGAGCAATAGATGCTGCTGCAATTGGTTCTGAAATATTAATAAAGTCATTAAAATTTTCACTTCCTAAACCTTTCTTGATTTCTTGAAGAGCAATATCTTTTGAAAAAGCGGGGACTTTGTCTTGTAGTGTTTGTAACTGATCAGATAATTTTTCTCCAATTATATCTGGTCTAGTTGCGAGAAATTGACCAAGTTTGATAAAGGTTATACCCATTCCCTCCATTGACCTACATAATCTCTCTTCTTCGTTGAAATTTTGGTTTAAATTTTTTTTACCGAACACACCAAGCAAACTAAAAAATATTTTAACTAAAATTGGAATTTTATAAACTTTTGAAACAATGTTAAGTGCATCAGATAGAGCAAGTTTTCTTCCAATTATTATTAGTGTGATAATTCTTTTTATCATTAAATCTTCCAAGCACTGTGCAACGCAACAATACCACCGTTTAGTTTATTATATTTACACTTCACAAAATTATTTTTTTTCATTAAATAGATGAGCTCGTCCTGGTCGACAAATTGATTAATACTATTTACCAAATATTCATAAGGTTTTTTATCACCTACAACAAATTCACCAATAATTGGTATCAATTTTGAGTAATAATGATAAATAAAATTTAATGTGTCATTATCAATTTTTGAAAATTCTAGACAAAAAAATTTTCCACCTTTTTTTAATACCCTAAAAGCTTCAGATAATGATTTATTTAAATTTTTTGTATTTCTTAATCCAAAGCTGATTACGTAATAATCGAACTGGGAGGCACGAAATGGCAATTTCTCTGCAGATGCAATTTTCCAAGATATATTTTTAAAATTTCCAAGTTTCTTTTTTCCATGAGAAATCATTTTTTTATTGGGGTCAACACAATAGATTTTTGAATTTTGATCTGTAGCTTCTATGAAAAATTTCGCAATATCTCCAGTTCCACATGCCACATCAATTAATTTTTTATTACTTTTTGGCTGCATTGAATATATTAATTGTTTTTTCCATGAGTTATGAGCTCCAAAAGACATTAAATTGTTCATAAGGTCATATTTGTCTGAAACTTTGTTGAAAACATTAGAAACCAAGTTCTTTGTATTTTGTAGTTTTTGTTGCATTTTTATTTTTTTTTTTAATATTAATATAGTCTGATATGCCAGAATTACCAGAAGTAGAAGTAGTAAAACAGTCACTTGAAAAATATATTCAGAATAAAATTTTAATTAAAATCATAGTTAAAAATAAAAATCTTAGGTTTCCAGTTCAAAAAGATTTATCCAAAAGTCTGGTAAACTTAAAAATCGTTAAAGTTAGAAGAATATCAAAATATGTAGTAATTGAATTTAAAAATAAATTATTCTTAATAATTCATTTAGGAATGTCAGGGACTTTGCACTTAATTAAAAATGCTATAAGTTTTAAAAATACAAACCTAAGTTTTTATCACTCTAAAGATCTTCCAAAAAAGCATAATCATATTTATTTTAACTTTAAGAATTTCAAAATTGTATTTAACGACCCTAGAAGGTTTGGATTTATAAAACTATTAAAAAATATAAATGACTTAAATAGTTATTTTAGCAAACTAGGCCCAGATCCATTAAAAAATGAATTCAATTTTAGTTATATAAAAAATTATCTAAATAAAGAAACCAAAAATATTAAAAATACCTTAATTGATCAAAAATTTGTATCTGGTTTAGGTAATATATATTCTAGTGAAATTTTAAATTTTTCAAAAATAAATCCTTTAAAATCATCAGGTAATATCAATGATGAAGAAATTCACAAAATCATCTTTTACACAAATAAAGTTCTAAAGAGATCTATTAAAAAAGGAGGCACTACAATCAGTAATTTTCTGTCAATAAAAGGGAACAAAGGTTCGTATCAAAAGGAATTTAGAGTATATGATAGGGAAAATAAAAAGTGTAAAAATAAATTATGCATAGGTACAATTGTTAAGTTAAATATGTCAAATAGATCAACTTACATGTGTAATTTTTGCCAAAAATAATCAAAAAAAATAATTGACCATATAAAGTATCCAAGCTATACAATCGCGCAAATGGCTAATACTAAATCAGCAATTAAAACCAATAGACGAATTCAAAGACAAACCTTAGTAAATAAGTCAAGAAAAAGCAGATATAAGTCTGCAATAAAGAAAATTAACCTATTAATTGAAAAAAAAGATAAGAAAGCTGCTTTAGATTTTCTTCCTAAACTTAATTCTGAATTGATGAAGATTTCAAAAACTGGAGTCGTAAAGAAGCAAAACGCATCAAGGAATGTCTCAAGAATAACGAAAAGAATAAACTCTTTATAATTGAATCAACCTATTGTACTTTAGTTAAAACATTGCCACTAAATCTATAAATAATTAAGTAAACAAATTTGATATAACTATTATTTATAATTATTAACAGCAAAAATTAAATTTTTTTAATTCAATCTAAGATTTTATTTTTTTTCAACTATAAATTTTTCAATTTGGGATTACATTTTTTTTTCAAAAAAAAAAAAAATTATTTGCATAAAATAATTATTTAAGATTTAAGAGGTTTCAATGAAAAATTCCTTAAATCAAAATTTAAACCAACCAAAAACAGAAGCTTTAAATTGGGAGTCAATACAAGAAGATTTTAAAATTAAATTTGGTAGAGAAGTTTTTGAAAGTTGGTTAAAAAAAATGGATCTTTTGGAAACAAATATCGACAATTTAATAATATCAGTTCCTACAAGGTTTATTAGAGATTGGATTACATCTAGATATTTAGACAATGTTCTTCAAGTCATAAAGTCTCATAATAAAAAAATTAGCAGAATTGAATTCAAAATAAACTCAACTTCAAATATTGATTATGAGAATTATAATAAGCCTATTTTAAGAGATCAAATTCTGAAAAATGATGTAGGTTCAAATATTGCTTTTATTAAAGACTCATTTATTCAATACAATAGGATAGATCCTAATAAAAATTTTGAAAATTTTATTGTTGGCCCAAGCAATAGTTTAGCTTACGAGGCTTCTAAAAAAATTACAGATTCGATGTCTGTTTACAATCCTTTATATTTATATTCAGGGGTTGGTATGGGTAAAACTCATTTATTAAACGCAATAGGCATAAAACTTAAGAAAGAAAAAAAAGTAATGTTCATATCTGCTGAGAGATTTATGTATCATTTTGTTAAATCTATTAAATCTAATGAAATGATAAAATTTAAAGATTACTTTAGGAATACTGACGTATTATTGATAGATGATATTCAATTTATGAATGGGAAAGAGGCGTTGCAGGAAGAATTTTTTCACACTTTTAGTGCCTTGTTGGATAAAGGTTCTCAAATCGTATTAACAGCTGATAGACCTCCAAACAAATTAATTAGAATTCAAGAAAGGATCAAATCAAGATTCTCTGGTGGCTTAGTTGTGGATATTCAGAACCCCGATACAAATTTAAGATTAGAAATCATAAAAAATAAACTTCTAGAATTAAAAGTTCTCAATGGAAGCACTGTTGATATATCTCAGGAGGTACAAAATTTTATCTGTTCCGAAATTAAATCAAATGTGCGAGAATTAGTCGGAGCACTAAATCGAATAGTTTCGTTTTCTAGAATTTATAATAGAGTTCCAAATTTGTCGGAAACTAGGATAATATTAAAAGATTTGTTAAACATTAATGAAAACAAAGTTACAATCGATGTTATACAAACAATTGTTTGCAAATTCTTTAAGATTAGTAAAAATGAAATGCTTTCTTCAAGAAGATCAAGATATTTAGTAAGACCAAGACAAACAGCAATATATTTGTCAAAAATGCTTACATCAAAATCCTTACCTGAAATTGGACGATACTTTTCTAATAGAGATCACACAACAGTTATTCACTCCGTAAAAACTATAGAGAAGCTTAGGAAAGAAGATAATGAATTAAATATTAAAATAGACACTTTAAAAAATAAGATTTTATATAACAAACAAGATGAAATTTAGTGTAAATCAAAAAGATTTGCAAAACTCATTAAATTATTGCCAAGGCGTAATAGAAAAAAGAAGTACCTTACCTATTTTGTCAAATGTTCTTCTTGAGGCAAAAAATGACAAACTTAAAATTACAGCAACAGACTTGGATTTAATTTTTATTCAAAATATCTCAAATATTAAAATATCAGAGGAAGGCGAAACTACCACCTCATGTTCAATAATGTATGATATTGTAAGAAAATTTAATAATGAGAAAAAAATTGAATTTAATTTAGTAAATGAAAATAAAATTAATGTTGAGTCTGATAAATCATCATTTAATTTAAACTGCTTAAAGGCATCAGAGTTTCCATTAACAGAGTCGAATTTCAGTGAAAATGAGTTTAAGCTTAATTCAAAACAATTACTTAAATTGCTTAATAAATGTAAGTTCTCTATATCTAACGATGAGACAAGACATTATTTAAGTGGTATTTTTTTACATCTAACAGATAATGAAAATAAAAAGTTTCTCACAGCAGTTGCAACAGATAGCCATAGAATGGCTATTTCAAAAATATTGCTATCAGATGAAATAAATTTTGAACCTATTATTCTTCCGAAAAAAACTATTTTTCAATTATGCTCTTTACTAGATGATTATGATGGTGATGTAATAATATCAAATTTAAAATCAAAAATAAAATTTGAATTTAATGATATGATATTGATATCTAAATTAATAGATGGAAAGTTTCCAAATTATTTTCAAGTAATTCCAAAAGATAATCAAAAAAAATTGGAAATAGATTTAAAACCTTTCCTTACTTCAGTTGATAGAGTTGCCTCTGTTTCTTTAGACAAAAAAGATGGATTAAGAATGAGTTTAGCAAATGACAATCTAAACTTATCAGTTAACAGTAGCAATAGTGGCGATGGAAAAGAAAGCCTTACTGTTAAATTTGCACACGAACTAGAAATAAGTTTTAACCCTAGGTATTTAATAGACGTAGCTTCAATTTTAGACGGTAATAAAATTGAAATTTATTTAAAAGAGTCAGGTTCACCAGCCTTAATTAGAGATCCATCAGATTTTGATAGTATTTATGTTATAATGCCAATGAAAGGCTAACGAATATTTTCTAACTCTTCATACAAATCTAGCTCAATCTTTTTTTGAAAATCATCAACTTTTAAACCAGGTGGTATTTGATTAAGTATACTAACAGTGATCGTTTTTTTAGATTTTAATTTTCCAGATTTGGGCCAGACATCCCCAGAATTTAGTGCAACAGGAACACAAATAAAATTTAGTTTTTCATAAATTTTTGAAACTCCTTTTTTGAATGGAGTTTTATCATCAATAGGTGTTCTTGAGGCTTGTGGGAAAATAATCACTGGTCTATTTGAATTATTTATTGTTGATAAAATTTTTTCATAAAAGCCTAAATTTTCTTTAGTTACCCTGTCCCTGTCTATAGATATTGATCCAATTTTTTTTAAATGCCAACCAAATATTGGAATTTTCAATAATTCTTTTTTTAATATAAAAACTGGATATTTAAAAATTACTTGTAAAAAAAATGTCTCAAACAATGACTGATGAAGTGAGGCAATAAAATATGGAGAAGATTTAGGAATATTTTCGAATCCTTTAACTTTAATTTTTACTGAGAGAAAGTAAAACAAACAAAACTTTATCCAGTGTCCTAATATTTTACCACCAAAAAGAATAATTTTTTGCGGCAAAATAAGTGCAGGTAAAAAAGCTATGCAGATCAGAACAGTTCCAAAATAAAAAAAAAATTTAAAAATTAATGATCTAATCATCTATTAATCAACCTTTAAAAGTTTTATTTTTTCCTATTTTAAAAACCTTTGAATTTTTAATTATAATCTCATCAGCATTATTTCTTAAGTTATAATTTGAACTGAGAACTTTTCCATATGCTCCCACATCACAAATTACAACATTATCTCCTTCGTTTAATTTTTGATAAAATTTTGTTGAAAGGAATTTATCTGTGGTTTCACATATAGGACCTACAAATTCATGTTTTTTAAATATCCTTCCCAAATTTCTTTTGGTAGGTATAATTTTATGAAAAGCTTTATACAAAGCAGGCCTCATAAGATCATTCATTCCTGTATCCAGGATAATAAAATTTATTTTATTAGTTTTTTTTATATAAATTATTTTTGATAATAGGTAGCCCGCGTTCCCAATAATTGATCTTCCAGGCTCAAATATTATTTTTACTTTATTTTTTTTTATAAATTTTTCTATTTGTTTTGAGTATTTTTTGTAATCAAGATTTCTACTATTTTCGCCATAATTTATACCCATGCCACCACCTAGATCTACATATTCAAAATTAAATTTTGTTTTATCAATTATTTTTTGAATAGATTTAAGCATATTTAAATATGGAACATGACTTGTTATCTGGCTACCTATGTGAACGCTTAAACATTTAATGTTTAAATATTTTGATGATTTATATTTTTTAATTAATTTGATAGCATCTTTCTCAATAAGCCCAAATTTATTTGAATATTTGCCAGTAGTTATTTGCCTTATTGTTTTTGCATCAACATTAGGATTTAGTCTTATTCCTACATCAATAATTCTTTTAATTTTTTTTGCGACTTTTCGAATTGTTTCTATTTCGCTTTCCGATTCCACATTTATTAGGAGAATTTTTTTTTTTGCTGCAAATTCTATTTCTTCATAGGTTTTTCCAACACCAGAAAAAACAATTTTTTTTGGATTGATTTTTGAATTCAAGGCTAAAATTAATTCACCTTTAGAAACAACATCAGCCCCTAAATGTAAATTTGATAGTTCTTCTAATATTCTTGAATTATTATTTGATTTTACTGAAAAACAAATTATGGGATTAAATCTTCTAAAATTATTTTTAAATTTAACAATATTTTTTTTTAACTGATCATATGAGTAACAATAAACAGGAGTTCCAAATTTCTTAATAATTTTATCTACTGAAATTTTATCAATTAAAAGTTTATTATTTTTGTAAAGCATATAGAATCTTAATTTAGCAAGTTAAATATTAACTATTACTTGTTCCATAGACTTTCATTTTAATCAACCCTGATTTTTTATCATAAACAGGATCGCTTTTTTTCCCACATGCAAACATTGAAATCAAAAGAAATGAAATGATGATTATTTTTTTAAGCATTTTTATATTTTTTTATCATTTTCTTGATATTTTCAAAAGATGTTCCTCCATAGGATTTTTTAGAATTTACTGAATATTTTAGATCAAATACTTTAATTACCTCATTATTTATGTTGGGTTCAATTTTCTTTATTTCTTCTATTGATAAATTAGACAGTTTTATTTTATTTTTTTCGCAATAATTTATTATTTTAGCAGTAATTAGATAAGACTTTCTAAATGGATAGCTAAAATTTTTTACTAAATAATCAGCTAAATCAGTTGCAGTTATATGACCTTTATTTGCTAAATTTATCATTTCATTTTTATTAACTGAAAAATTTTTTAAAACCTCGTTTAATACCTTAATAGAGTCCATTAAACCATCAAATGTATCAAAAACAATTTTTTTATCATCTTGAAGATCTTTAAAATAAGATAAGGGCAAACCTTTCAGAATAGTCATCATTGAAAATAAATTACCGTAAGAATTAGAAACTTTTCCTCTAAGATATTCTAAAGGATCAGGATTTTTTTTCTGAGGCATAATTGAAGATCCCGTGACTATATTATCGTTTAAATGTATAAGTTTAAAAGCATCTGAGTTCCAAATTATAAATTCTTCAGCAAATCTAGATATATGCATTGCGCAAACAGATGATGTGTAAAGAAAATCTAAAACAAAGTCTCTATCAGAAACTGTATCTATAGAATTCCCAGTAGGAACTCTAAATCCAAGTTTTTTGGTTGTAAAATTTCTATCAATATTAAATGAAGTACCAGATAAAGCACCTGAACCTAAGGGGTTTTCTTGAAGGCTATAAAAATTATTTTTAAATCTTCTTTTATCTCTAATAAACATCTCAACATAGGCTAAAATATAATGTGCAAAAGAAATAGGTTGAGCATTTTTTAAGTGGGTGAAACCTGGCATAATTGTATATATATTTTTCTCAGCAATCTTCAAAAAATTATTTATTGTTTGATCTAATAATTTTATTAATTTTTCATTTGATTCATTCATCCAAATTTTTAAATCAACCAAAACTTGGTCATTTCTTGATCTTGCTGTATGTATGAAGCCAGCATCTTCACCAATTAGTTCAAAAAGTTTTTTTTCAATGCTCATATGGATATCTTCATCTCTATAATCAAATATATATTTTTTTTTTATAATCTGATTTTGTATCTTTTTAAGTCCCCAAATTATTTTATTTTTAACTTTGAAATTAATCAATTTTTGTTTATTCAACATTTCTACATGAGCGATAGATGCTTTTATATCTTCTCTAAATAATCTTTTATCAAAATAAATCGAGCTAGAAACTTTTTGAAAATTAGGAGCTATTTTGCCTTTAATTCTTGTACTCCAGAAAGGTTTTTTATTCTTCATAATAATTATTTATATTTACTTGATTTAACTTATTTTTATCAATTGATTAAGTTTTAATTCTTAAAAAAATACGCAAAAGCAACCAAAGCAATTATGGCGATAAACTGCAAGATTACTCTTAATTGCATCAATTTATTGGATGCTTTCTTTGACCCACCTTTAAATAAATTAGCTATACCTAAAAAAAGAACTATGGCCACCAAAAGTAACAAAACTAAAGATATGATTTTGATTAAAGTTCCCGATAACATAATGTGATATATACATCAAAAGTATAAATTATAAATAATTATTATTATGACATTTTGCCTTGATACAACAATTATCACTCCTGAAAATAACGAACGAATTAAAAATGCGGTCATACTATTGCATGGATATGGCGGAGATGGAAAAGATATAAGTTTATTAACACTAAATTGGAAAAGATTTCTTAAAAATACAGTTTTTTTGTGTCCAAATGGACATGAGATATGTAATATTAATCCGCAAGGTTATCAGTGGTTTGATTTGTCAACAAACAACGAAGATTATATTTTAAGGAAGTCTTTAAATGCAGAGACCATTTTAAACAAATTTATTGGAGAGGTAAAAAACAAATATAATTTATCAAACAACAATGTTGTTTTGGGGGGGTTCAGTCAAGGATGTATGATGTCGATCAATGTTGGTGTTACCTCAGAGGAGGAATTTAATTGTATAGTTGGATTTTCAGGTAAAATAATTAATAAAGAAAACCTTCAATCAAGAATAAAAAATAAAAGCAAAATACTTTTAATACACGGAGATCAAGATGAAATTGTAAGTCCTAGTTTTCTACTTGAATCAAAAGATTTTTTTGAAAGAAATAAGTTTGAAATAAAAACTAACTTATTTAAAAATTGTGGTCATCATATACCAATTGACGCATCCAGTATGGCTTTAAATTTTATAAAAAAAAATTTATTTTCTTAAGTCACAACTTTAAATTTAATTTGTTTTGTTGATTTTAAAAAATATATAAGTTAAAATTTAATTTATGTTTAACCAAAATGTTTCATTAGAAAAATGTCCTGCTTTAGTGTTAAATGCTGATTATAGACCTTTGAGTTATTATCCATTATCGTTATGGAGCTGGCAGGATTCAATCAAGTCAGTTTTTTTAAATAGAGTTTCTATAGTAAGTCACTATGACAGAGTGGTTAGAAGCCCATCATTTAGTATGAAACTGCCAAGCGTAATAGCTCTTAAAGATTATATAAAACCTTTAAGAAATCCAAATTTTACCAGATTTAATGTTTTTTTAAGAGATAAGTTTTCATGCCAATATTGTGGAAGTAAAAATGAACTTACATTTGATCATTTATTACCTAGATCCAAAGGAGGTAAGACAAATTGGGAGAATGTTGTTACAGCTTGTTCAAATTGCAATGTCCAAAAAGGTGGCAGATTATTAGAAAGATCAGGAATGAAATTATCATCCTTGCCTTTCGCACCAACAACTGAGGATCTTCATAAAAATGGTAAGAATTTTCCACCTAATTTTTTACATGAGAGTTGGATGGACTATTTATATTGGGACGTAGAACTAGAAAACTAGTTTAATATTTTTCTGAAATTTTAATTGCAATTCTGGAGCCTGTTTTTATTATGCCGTCTAATACTTTGTATAAGCCGTCTTTTGAAGCACCTTCCTCGAAAGCTATATCTTTATGGTTTAATTCATCTTGCCTAAATTTAATTATTTTATTTTTAAGTTCTATTTCATCCTCGCCAATATTTTCAATTTGATTTTGATAGTGTTTGTCTATAACCTCTTCTACAGATGCTGTACACAGCATAGCAGCTTTTTTACCAAGTAAAGTAGATCCAAATCCAAGTCCTATACCTAATAAATCCCATAATTTTAAAAATCTAGTTGGTTTAATGTTTCTTTTGTTAATTTCATTTTCGAAATATTCAGAGTGTTCTTCTTCGTGTACTTTCATATCCTCTATAAGTTTCTTTAATTTTTCATCTTTACTAAAAGTACTTAAAGCTAATAGTTGACCTTCGTAAATTTTTATTGCACCCCTTTCACCTGCATGGTCTACACGAATAAATTCTTCTAATTTTTTTTTATCTGTTTTTTTCATATAAGTAGTATTTAATGCTAATAAATACTAAAGCAATCGATAATATAAAATTTATAGTCGCAAGTGAGGTACCAAAAATTTCAAAGTTTACGTTCTTGCAATTGGGAAAAAAGCTGTTTAAATTTTGCAATAATACACTCTTATCAATTGTATTTAAATTTTCATTAACACAACCAGAAAATTCTGTAAAAATACTATTTTCAATACCAATATGGTATCCAGAAATAATTACACTTGAAAAAAAGGTTAAAATAATTAGATAAATCAGCACACTTTTTTTTGGAAAAAAATAGCCCAAAAAACATATTACTATTGAAAATATGTAAGGTATTCTCTGGTAAAGACACAACTTACAAGCAGGTATAGACAAAATATATTCAATGTAAAGAGCAGATAAAATAGTAAAGATACTGATAGAAAAAATAATTTGATAAAATAATTTATAAATTTTTTCCAACATCTATCCAACAAAATTAATTAAAAATTTATAAACTAGAAAACCCACAACAATTATAATACCTGTAAATATTATTGAAAAAACGAATAATTTTTTTTCAAGAATCCTCTTCATTTTTGGCCCAAAGTTTCCAATTAGAAAGGCTATAATAAAGAACCTGGATCCTCTTGTTAAAATAGAGATGATTATAAAATAAAAAATATTAAAATGAACAAATCCACTTGTAATAGTTAGTAGTTTAAATGGTACTGGTGTAAACCCAGCAATAGCAAGAAGCGTCATCCACGCAATCACGCCTCCATCGGAGGAGACTTTATCTTTAAAGAATGAAGTATCATCCACTCCATATAGCTCAAATATTTTAACACCTATTTCAGAAAAAAAAATGTAACCAATAAAATATCCTAATATAGCCCCTAGAACAGATCCTGTTGTAGCGATTAAAGCAATTTTTATCCATTTTTTTGGTTTTGCAATTGTCATAGGCACAATAATAACATCAGGAGGGATTGGAAAAATAAAACTTTCAATAAAAGATACTAAGCCTAAAAACAACTTTGAGTTCTTATTTCCTGCAAGTTCAATAGTTTTATTATAAAGTTTTCGGAACATATTTACTTCTATTATATTAATAATTTTTATACTATTAATAATTAATAAATATTTTTGAGGGCGAATGGCGGAACTGGTAGACGCGCACGACTCAAAATCGTGTTTCGCAAGAAGTGAGAGTTCGATTCTCTCTTCGCCCACCAATTAACTATGAATTTGAAAAAATATAAAAACCTTGTTGAATTATTTTTTGAGCAATGTGAGAAGCAAAATAAAGATAAAATATTTTTGACGAGTCTTAAAGAGCCAAAAAAAAGCTTTTCTTGGAAAGATGTTGAGATAATTGTTTCAAAGTTTGCAAGTGAAATATCAAAATTAATTAAAAAAGGTGACAGATGTTTGCTAATTTCTGAAAATAGACCTGAATGGATGATTTCCGATTTAGCTATAATGTTAGCTGGAGGAATATCTGTACCTGCTTACACTACATACTTGGCTAGAGATTATGAATATATTATAAATGATTGTTCCCCAAGTGTAGTTATTGTGTCTAATGATGAACAATTTAACAAAGTCAAAAAAATTTGTGAAAAAAATTCTTTTATAAAAAAAATATTTTCATTCGAAGAATTGAGTTCATTTAATCAAAATAATTATATGAATTTACAAAATTTAATTAATTCTAAAATTAAAAATGATATAATCAATTTAAAAAATGTTTTAAACAGATCAGATCCAGCATGTATAATTTATACCTCAGGAACACAAGGTAATCCAAAAGGGGTAATTTTAAGTCATGGAGGTATATTAAGTAATTGTGAGGGTGGTTACGAATTATTAAAACCAATTTTAAGTAAAGAAACTAGATTTTTAACCTGGTTACCTCTGTCTCACTCATATGAACATGCAGTACAATTTATCCAAATAGCAGTAGGTGCAGAAGTATACTATGCAGAAGGTATAGAAAAATTAATAAAGAATATGTCTGATTGTTCTCCTCATATTATGACTGCTGTACCTAGATTCTATCAAAATCTTCACCAAAAAATTAAATCTACTTTTAACAAAGCGACAGGATATAAGAAAATTTTGGTAAATAATACTTTAAGGTTAGGTACTAAAAAATTGAAAAAAGAAAAAATGTCAATTTCAGAAAAGTTTATGAATTTCATTGTTGAAAAGTTAGTGAGAAGTAAAATTAAAAAACAATTTGGAGGAAGCTTAAAGACCTTTGTATCAGGAGGTGGTGCTCTTGATAAAGAAATTGGTACCTTTTTAAATGCAATAGGACTCCCAACTTTGCAAGGATACGGTCTTACCGAAACCTCACCAGTTGTAAGTTGTAATCCTATAGATGATATTAGAATAGAAACAGTTGGAATACCTTTTAAATGTAATGAAGTTAAAATAGCTGATGATGGAGAAATTTTAGTTAAAGGTGAAAATGTTATGTTAGGGTATTGGAATAATCAGGAAGAGACAGAAAAAGTTTTAAAAAAAGGATGGTTACATACCGGAGATATAGGAAAATTTGAAAATAATTATTTAAAAATAACAGATAGAAAAAAAGATATATTAATTACTCCAGGGGGAGATAATATTTCACCTTTGAAAATTGAAAACATGTTAACAAGTTGTGAAATGATAGATCAAGCAATTGTATATGGAGATTATAAACCTTACTTAGTTGCTTTAATAATTCTAAATAAAGAATTTGAAAATAAAAAAGAAAATTTAGATAAAGAATTAGAAAAAATAAATAAAAATCTTACAAAAGTAGAAAAAATTAAAAAATATTTTATTATTAAAGAAAATTTTACAATTGAAAATGGAATGATGACACCAACATTAAAGTTAAAAAGATTTAAAATTATTAACAAGTA
>MDTD01193166.1_pt1 | contig 16416 bp, 21 predicted proteins | sample 811221 | NCBI WGS metagenome assembly MDTD01 (sample SAMN05326646, study PRJNA326480) | marine metagenome | isolation source: seawater | place: Pacific Ocean: South West | collected 2011 | reverse complement strand
CCTAACGAGAATAAAATCATTTTCGATACAATCCCATTAGGCGACACCCTAATAGAGATCGCATACGAATACTAAGGCAATAATCTCCCCTTATTGTCATAGGGGGAGATTTACTATGGGTGCTGGAATAATCATTGTCAATAATAGACAATCTGTACTCGCTCTAATCACACACACTGGACTTTATGATCTGCCAAAAGGAAAAGCAGAGAGTACTGAGAGTGTATTTGAAACTGCTCAGAGGGAGTGCTTTGAGGAGTGCGACTTGTGGATAGAGCCAAGCGATTTATTGTATCCTACATACTTGAATAGGAATGGAACAAACATTTTCCTTGCAAGGAAACCAAGTGGTCAGAGTGTAGAGATAAAGATAAACAAGGAGACAAATAGGGCTGAACACATAGGTTATTGTTGGATCTCTTTTGACGAGTTCCTAAGAAACACTTACCCATTCCTCAGAGTTCATTTGAAATGGGCAAGGATGAAGATCATCTACTGATGGTGATTTCTAAGGTGTCTTAGTGCAACTCTTTGTGCAACTCTGTCACCCTTTCTGCCACCTTGTGGTTCTCTCTGCTCAGGAATAGGCTGACCATCAGACAACTCACCAGCCTGCTGACGATCACTCAATTCACGAAAGATTTGTGCTGAGAAATTGGGTTTCATATAACTTTCCTCATCTTTCTCATAGAGCAATGATCCATCACTTTCTGCACCAACCAACTCTGGAGGGAAATACCCTTTATTAGTCAGATATATGCTTGCAATTCTTTGAACTAATTCTTTAGACATTACTTTTTCTCCTTTTGGATTTTTGCAAAGGCTTTATCTTCACTCTTGAATACACCGAGTGATTGTTGTTTCCCCATATTATTGATAAAGGCTTCATAACCTCTGTTAACTTTCAAAATACTACCTGTTGGAATACCACGATAATATATCTCACTCGCTTTGTTTCCTACTTGCACTTTATTCCACTTACTTGCCATTCTGCGATTAGTGAATGAAAAGATTGGCATTTGAACTCTATAATCTGCACATATCTCACGCAAAACCTCTAATTCGGATCTATCAAGAGTTTGCTTTCTTTTCAAACTCTTACCTATATCAGCCAGTTCTTCAAGATCATCAGCACTCGCATTTTTTCGATCTCTAAGTTCTACATACAAATCACGCATTAATTCAAGATTGGAAGAGGGTTGTAATTGTGGAGTGGTCTGTTGTGGTGGAGCAGATTGTTGTAGATTGTCTGGCAGTGCTATCCTTTCAAGGAAATCACTGTTTGCTTTGTAGAAAGCAATACACTTATCCACCGCATCTTTGAGTGTCTTTCTCCAATTCATAGATCTTTGCAAGTGTTTCTTCTTCACAACTCTCTGCATAATCTTCTTGTATCCATAAATCACTCTATGGAACTTGTCTTTATGTAGTGATACAAAGGACAACTGTATGCTTGCTTTTGCCTTACCACGAACAACATCACCAATAGTACTATTGATAGCAAGCCCAACATTATCAGACAATTCAACAACATAGACACCCTTTGTGCCTTGTTTCAAAGAGAATGGTTTTCTGATTGTTTTCAGAAAATCTATAAACTCTTGTCTAGTAATGGTGACATACCTACTCATATTGCTCAAAATCCTCTAAATTAATTACAATATATACATACAGAGATTTATATTGGAATAATAGTGAAAAGAAAAAGAGGGAGTAGAACACTCCCTCTTTTTGTTGTCAAAATTGACTTGACTTACTCATCATTAGCCATAGTATCACCCCAGTTTTCAAGCAATTTAGACTGCTTATTTGTGGGTTGCATACAGATTTCGCCACTCTCAAAGAACTGAGAACCTGCGATTTTTTTCCCACCACCGAGAGAAGATTTGGTGTGGATCAAGTGTAATGTCTGTTCTGCTCTTGTCATAGCAACATACATCAATCTTCTCTCACTTTCCATCTCCTCTCTTTTGACTAACATCTCTCTCAAAAGATCTGTGTCTCCCATACTCTCACTAATGATTTGTTGCTTTGTCAATGGAGTAGTAGTATCACCACGAGGCCACATTATACCACAAGGTACAAACATAGTGTCACACTCCAAACCTTTCCAACCGTGACAGGTCATAATGCGAACTGCATCTACATCTTTATCATCCTTTTCAGTGTTATCACCATCAGTGTTCTCACTACCATTACCAATGCCCTCAATACGATCAGTGAATTCAAGAAGATCGAAAACAGTACCTTGTTGTAATCCTCCCTCAGTGTCCTCATCACCTGTCTTGATTAGGAAATCAAATGCACCAAACTTTTCTCTGGCTGCAATCTCAATCATTTCCTCTGTTACCTCTCCACCAGGTGCTTGCAACTTATTGATCTCACTAACACTAGTCTGTATATCTTCTTTCAAACTGTCAAGGATAGTCTTACCACCTCGCTTTACTGGTTCTCTTGATGGTGGATTGTCTTCATCTCCATCATTAGTACCAAACAAGTACTCATAAACTGCTCTTGATGTGACAGTTGGTAGTGTTGCAATATACTTAGCAAAGTCTATTACAAACTGAGACAACTCATCTACTCTCTTACCGAGTGCAGATACCTTTCTACTGTTTGTGTAGTAGAATGAATACTCTTTTTGATATGTCTTATTGATCAGTGCTCTAATTGGATCATCTTTCGTATGGAAATAATCCATATACATTTTCTTATTGATGAAACTCTTTGGATAGCGAGTAATGTCATAGATAACATCATAAGGTTTTTCAATCTTCCCACTTTTCAAGTACTTAGCAAGTTTGAAGAAAGATAGGATACCCTTGTACTCTTTCTTCTTCAAAGGGTTGTATCTCCCCTTGAAAGGAATGTTGTTTTGCAAACACATAAGAGCATATATTTCACCCTCTGAGTTGGTACGCACACCAATTCCAAAGTCTTTCCAGTTCATCTCTTTCTGATCTTTGGTTTCTAGCATTATTTCCATTACCTTTTGAGCACCAGCAGTCTTACCACCCTCTACACCCTCACCTACTGTTTCGTGCAGTTCAATCTCACCCATTCCATTCTTCTGAATGTTAGCCTTACAAGTCATAGGGATTTGATCTTCATTGTATGCAATAAACTGATTAGCCATATCTACAATGCTTTTCCCACTACGGTAGTTGGTAGTGATTAGGTTGGTTTCAAAGTCACCACCCATAACATCAGACTTACCAATCATCTCTTTACTATCTGCACCTTGAAAGCCATAAATCGCTTGCTTATCATCACCGATCATAGCATACATAGTAGCACTCATATCTTTCTCATCTACTTGTTCAAGTGTCTCAGGATCTATTGTTCCAGCGATTAAACCAAAGAATAGGTGTTGTACTCTATTCAAGTCTTGGGCTTCATCTACGAGGATCAATTTGTACTTTAATTGCAACTCTTTGAGAACCACTGGATCTTTAACAAGAGTACGCACACTATCAATGATAATGTCTGTCATATCCCCATCTCTTGGGATTTGAGGAGTATTACCTAATAACCACTCGTATGCGGCATATACTGCAACATAAGGATCAAACTGACTGATCTGATTGACCTCGCTCGCCTCACCTACTTTGTACCAAGCCTCTGTTGGTGAGATCCCTTTCCCTTTGAGAATTGCAATAAGGCGACTTGCTTTACCAAGACAGGCTACCAATGCCTTTTTATCCTCAGCATCTGCATTACCTTTCGTATCCTCCCCCTCTTTCTTCTTTTTACCAAACATCTTTTCTAGTTGTGCAAGATCAATACCAATGTTGAACCATTGTTGAGCAGGATTTTCCCACCATACAACCTCTTCTTTTCGGAAATACTTTATGGGTTCAGATTTATCTTCTGTTGCAGTTCGGATCGAACTTGCAATTCTCATAGATTTCATTCCCTTGTATGGCTCAAAGTTTGGTAAGTTAGAGAATACTGAATTGATCATCTTCACATCATTACTACTAACCTCATCACCCACATCATATTTAGGAGAATGATCGAAGATGAACTTAGTATTTCTTCCAAACCCCTCTTTTCTCACGAAAGTTGGATTGAGTAAGGATACCAATCTTTTATGTTGTGATTTCTCTCCATCATAATACCTACCTCTGTTTTTCCAAGACCTACCAGTATAGATCCCATCATATCCATCAATCGCATTACCATAGTAAGCCATAGCATTTTTCAACCCATTCAAAATCTCAGCAGTCATTTTGACACCTTTGACCTCTAAACTCTGTTGGGTGTTAAGCATTTCTCTTAGTCCTTTCTCAGCATCATTAGGATTGAACTCAATAGGAGCACCTGTGAAAAGATTAGTTGGCTCAGGTGCTTTCCCACCACCGCTCATAGCGACTTGTCGCAAGGCGATTAGCATTATTTGATCAATGTAATAACCCTCTTTCTTTCCAATATATTTTCCCCCTAAAGGTCTATCTTTTGGATTAAGTGCGTTCTTTCTACTTTTTGCACTAATGTTCTTTGCAGTGAGTGAATGTACTGTTCCAAAACCTCTTGGTTTTTTTGGCATACGAACATTAGACTTTTCATCTACTCTCTTTAGGATTTCTCCACTAGCCGCCACAGTGAAAGAAGATACCATAATCTGATTAGGTCGCAGTCCTTTACCACCCTCTCTCTTTGATGAACACATATACTCAATAAGTGCAGTGAGAGTGTGTGTCTTACCACTACCAGCCCCAGCCGCCATAATGACTTTCCCAGTGCTAGTGAGCATTTTTTCTTGCTCATCATTCAAGCCATACTTAGCACCTACGGCAGTCCTATAAGCATACCCTGTGACCTCATTAACACCAAAACCTAAGTCCTTTTGTGACTGAACTGCTTGGCTAATAACCCTTGATTTAGCACTTTGTGGATTATCACTTTCATTGATAACAGTTTCTGCGTTCTGTTCTGCCTCAGCGAGTTCCATCTCAGCATTTAGTCTGTCATTAGGATCATCACTTTCTTCAAACTTTCTCTTTGCTTTTCCGAGTTGCTCACCAGCAGTGATTTCTCTCTGTGCTCTATCAACATCATCAACCAAACTCTCTGGAGCAACACCATACTCAGCGGCACCCTTAGCCCAAAGAACCAATTTCTTTGTTGCTTTACCTTTACCATTCATCAATAGTGACAATTTTCCTATCGCATTATTTATATCTTCAAGAGTATCTGCCTCTGATTGCAACTTGGCTATGTTTTTCAAAATCCTCCATTGTGCAGTCAAGGTAAAGATCGATCCAACTCCCAAAGGAGATTTCCCATTGTTTGATAGGAAACGATCTGTAAACTGAAACCAATGTCCAAGTATCATAGCCCAAGCAAATCCACTGTTTGTTGCTTTACTGTAAGACCTTTTCAATCCAGTGAGTTTTGCACCCTCCGCTTCAAGTGATTTCCAGTTTGAAGATAAGGTTAGTGCAAAAGATTTCTTAGCATTGATTTGCTTTCCGAGTGCAATACCTTTCGACAAGTAACCTTTCGATGGGGAGTCTGCATCGTATTCTTGTCCATATAAGTTCACTTGGGCTTGTACCAAATCTACTGCGACTACATAGGTGAGCATATCCAACAGTTCATTTAGTGTTCCTGCTTTTGACATAGTGATTTCTCCATTAAAAAATTAAAGGTGTTTATACAAAAGTATTATTCTATAAGAGGATTATTTGTGGTCTGCTTTTGACATAGCCTTTGCTAGATCTTTCTGATCAACTGCTCTCACTTTCCTCTCACCCTCTTTGAGTTTCACTGCCACTTGTTTCTGAATACTGTCAAGTTTCATATTCCCAAAGAGTGTCAATTCACCAGTGTCTTTGTCTGTAAGCCTACTCGTAAGACCCCTTGCGTGAGGCACTAATAGTTTCACTAGTTTAGGGTCTATTCGTGCAATCGCTATATCCCAAATCATATTAAGATTTGTTCCAGTTCCCACCTTAATAGGCTGATGATCGTAATATGTTCTGTGTCTCTCTCTGAACAACACAATGTTGCCTTTCTTCAATTCCATATCAAAGTAATGAACATTCATCGGTATGTCAGGAGCATTGAAAGTAATGTCAATATGGACACTCAATCTCTTATCTCCAAAAGTGATCTCAGGATTTTGAATGTATCCCCAACCAACAATAGTGACGATCAAGTCATCACTCTCTTTCAGTCTAAGTAGAGCCTCTTGCTCCACATCACTCATTGGAATATAAACAGAGTGGGCATTTCCACCGCCAAACATATTTTTCTCATCACTCATCTAATCACCTCAATGTGACAGGCTCTTGGTTTTCCCATTCTGAGACCTGCATAAAATTTTACTTTCTCACCTTGCAAGGGATACCGATTGTTTAGTATTTCACTGTTGTGAAGATGATAAGAGATACTATCATCTCCCATAATAAACCCATACCCTCTTGTGTTATCGTAACTCTCCACTGTACCCATAATTACCTTAGATTTCTGCGTTCTTTCGACACTTATGCCTTTAGGTGCTTTGGAACTGTCATCATTAGGGTAGAAACTCACTAGAACAGGTTCTCCTAATATGGGGGGTGGTTGTAAAGGTAAGACGAAACCATTCTCACTAAAAGGTTTGAACTGACCTAAGTGAAAAAACACTTGAAAGTCATTGTTGTCTATGGCAAACCCATACAACTTGTTCGGTATGTATTTATACACTCTCATAGAAAGAGTTCTAAGTTCACTCATCTTAGTTCCCCCCTCCTCTTGGACCAGTTGTGTAGATACCTTGCGTGTTCATTCTTCTCTGAAAGTTATCCTCTACTGTCTGAGGATTACTATCCATAAACTTACTTGCCTTTGCAATCTCATCAAGTCTGACTTTTTCTTCATCACTCATTGTTGGATACAGTCTATTGAAACTGGATCTTGCACTTGGTATTGTCTTTAAGAAATCAATAATGTCAACTCTGTTCAGTTTTGCTGGACTGGTAGTGTCATTGTCGTACCTCCCAGTTTCAGCATTGAAAACATCTAAACCACTCAACATATTTTCCCCATTAGGGGTGATCCACCATTCTCTACTCATACCAACCTCTCCTATGTATTGTAAAAGATAGTCTTTTTACCGATCTGGCTCTTTTAGAATACCATCAAGATCGACTTTATCTATTACCCTGTCTAGCGACCCTCCCCTTGAACCCAAAGAGATCATCTGAGCCAACAACTCTTGCTCCTCATCAGTCCTTTCCTCTTGAAAGTCTGCTCTTGATAACTCCAAAGGATCATCTTCTACATCATCTAAGAAATCAAAGTCATTATCATTTTTTTCTTTACTATTACTTTGATTTTCTGTATTATTAGGTATATAAGTTTTACTTATATCTTGTGCTTTTTTCTTATTTTCGCTATTCCCTTTTGAGGTGGTACTCTCTTTCTTCTGAGATACCACCTCATTTTTGTTGTGTAGGCGATCAAAGATTTTCTTTCGTGATCGCCCTAAGTCAGAAATGTCTATGTTTTCTCTCTCAGCCATTTCTCTCAACACATTCAAAGAGGGTAATGTTTGAACAGTAAGGTATATCTCTCCCAAATCAGATACAACAATCTTACCCCCTATATGATTTTCATACAATGGGGTCAGAGGGTTCTCTTTCAAATGCTCTTTGATATGTTCTATTGCCTTAGAGTATTCCTCTTTAATTCTTTGGAACTCAGAATAATGCTCTCCAAGTAGAGCCTTTTCAACAGATCGGTCTAGTTTCTTCATTGGTATCCTCTCCCCTTTATATACAGAGTTCTACCCAACTTTGATTGATAATTCCATATTTCAGAATATGGAATTGAAAAAGCCAAGCCCATTACAGACTTGACTTGAACATTCAACAACTCTTATTGATCATCTTAGTCACGACCTATGACTATCTCTCCCTATTCTGCCAAGCCCTATTGATAATCTTAGTGAAACCTCTCTGCTTTAATTCAGCAACAGTATCTTCAAGACCATTCTTTTCCAAGACAGACATTAACTGACCAACCAACTCTGGAACATTGTACTTATTGAAACCTTGCTTTTCAAGGTTTCCATTAGCAAGCCTAAGTTCTTGTTCGTAAGGATCGTCTGATTTTTGAGCCTTTGATAATCTATTCATATATCTGTAAGCATCTTTAGTTTTTACAAACCTCTCATCTCCTACTTTCACTTTGAAATTATCTTTGAAATAGGTTCTGATATGCCAAGTGAAAAACCCCTTGTTTTTCTTGTATCGTTCCTTATACTTTTCATTCCACATTGGTTCTTGATAGTATCTGTTCCATTCATCTTTACCAACATAGGATTTACCCTCAAACCACATACCTTTCCCTAAAATGTCAGTCCAGGTTATCTCAGCAAAGTACCCTCCTGGTGTCTTAACATACCAAGTGTATTCAATAACCTCGCCATATCCAATGGTTCTTTCATTTTTGAATTTTGTGCGATCCTCATTCCTATTAATTATCTTGAAACCCATCTTTTTGATTTCTTGTTCGTGTTGCTTGATACCTTTGCTAAATAACCTTTTGATCTTATAGAAAAAATTGGCTTCTTTTTGAGCACTTTGCTTTTCAAGGTATCTACTCGCTACCCTACTTGCCATTCGTGGGGTTATTCGATCTCCCCACCCACGACTTTTTGCCTGTCCTACTTTTTCAAATACAGTTCTCCAACTGCTGTTTTTGATACTATCTATATAGGCTTTTGCCAACTGTCCTTTCAAATCATCAGCAATTTTTTCTAGGGCTTGCTCTACTTTGACAAAATCTACACCATCTTGACGATACCCAGCATAGTAGTCCTCCATACCGTAGAGATTACCTTTTTCCCCATCTTTTTGATAATCTATGAAATCCATTATATCGACTACCCAACTACCATACGGATCTTGAATTAATCTTTGCACCAATTTCTTTTCTTCCCTATTCAAACTCATTACTCATTCTCCCAATCGATCTGAGTGTGGTGTTTCCCTCTGCCAAAGTATCCAATGGTAGCAGAAAGAGTAAGTTTACTTGGAACATCTTTGATGTTTCTTCTTGCCAATAGGTCATTACTGTCAGCAGGTTTCCCACCATTACCAACTGCAACAGTGATATGTGGGTATCTGTTTGAGGACTTAACACCTTTTGGTTTCACTAAGACTGCTTGCACTTTGTCAGAATAATCATAACCAATGACCTCTAACTGTACTTTCCCACCAATTCCCATCTGCTCAACCTCTGCAAGTGGAATACCAGGATTGTTCCCACCATAGGCTATGGTCATATGGTGAGCAACCTTAGTGTCAAGTAGTGGAACAGGATCGCCAGCACCCATATAGTCTTTGACATTCTTCTCCCACCAGTTCAACAACTGTTTAGGATTATCAAGGATTGCCTCTACATAGACTACCTTTGATCTGCCATTGTTTGGGTTTTCCCATTTCTTTCTTGGTGATTTTGCTACTTTCATATATCTGTCTGCAACCCTTTGTGTAAGACTAGCATATTTCCCATCTTCTCTGTATCTTGGATCTCCAAGAGGAAACCCATCGTGTGGAAGATGGTGACGAATATGAGTTGGCTGAACAGGTGCTCTCCTTTCTTCAATTTCTTTGATTATCATCTTCTCAAAGTGTCTGAAATCACTATCCATCTCACTAAGTATATTTTTTCGATGTTCTTTGTAAGCATTTCTGACTGCTCGTTTAGGATCTTTCAAAATAGCCCTATCATTCATAGCCAGTAGGATAATGCTTTCCACTAGTTCTCTCTCACTGTCATTTAGACCACGCAAATTACTCATTAGTATCTCCTACCACTGAAAGTATTGTTCATATTTTCTATCAAGGCTCTCTGCAACATTCCTACCGTTAGTAGTAATTCTCACTGCTCTCCCACCAATCTTCACATACCCTTTCTCGGCAAGTGATTTCACTAATGGGTGTTGTGCTGAATAAGTGCCAAAACCTTTTTGCTCAAAAGCCTCTTTTCTACCGCTACTGTTGTAAATACTGATGTATTTCAGAGCATACTTTTCATCTTCACTCATTTCAACATCATTACTTGGCAATAAGGTAGCCATATTTGTTGGGTGTAGATACAACCTCGCAAAAGACCCCCTACCACCATACTCACCTGTTACGATAGCCATATTCTCTTTCAGTGAAAGTGTTCCTTTCAACTCTGGTGTTACACCACTATAATCACCAATCATACTTTTGGTTTGACCTGTTCCTAGATTGATAGCAATAGCATAAGGTCTATTACCCTCAAAGGTTGCAAACCCAAAACTCTCAACCCTATCTCTTGCAATTACCTCTATATCTCTTGATCGGTATCTATGTTCTTTAAGGACTTTCTTGATGAAAGTTGGCAGTTCTTTGGTAGGTACATAAACACCACCTCTTATTGCTTTCTTTTCAAGATATGCACTTGCTACCCTTGAACCCATCTTGTGTTGTTTGGTCGCTTGTCTGAGCCAATAGAGATGATGTTCGTGGGTGTCTGCTATGCTTTGAACAAGATTATCAAAACCTATGGTCATCATTCTAGCCCCTGCAATCATTTCGTGAGTAGCAAGGATATATCCTTGAAACTTTTCTTCAAGGTCAATGGCTTTCTTCAAAGGATCTTCACTATCTTCTACCCAAGTGAGAATTGCAGACATTTTCTTCGCTTGATCGTGTTCATTTACACTGCTCACACCAAAGTAGGCAACACATTTCTCTGCTAATTGATCAATTTCATCTGCTGTCTGAGAAGACATTTTTTCAAATAGAAGATGATTTCCATAACTACCTGTGACTTGCCAATGGGCAGTCTTATGAAACCAGTGTAGTGCTCTCAGAAATGCGAGCAGTTCAAGAGTTGCAAACTCTACTACCTCTTTTTTGTGATCGTATTCCATAAATGTTACCTCTATGAATGTTCTATAAATGAAAGGATATAAACCAATTACTCAAAGTCTGATGGTTTCACACCACTAACCAGTACAATCTTACAGATGTGCTCCAACCTCTCAATGTGTTCATACGCACCCCACGGATCTTTTGCAACAGAACACACTCCGTGTCCTGCTTGACCTACTATGTCAAACTCCACCTTACCTTTCTCATCTACTTTGAAAGCCTTAGCAGTCGCTACTGCCAACACTTTACTTGTCACGGGTAGCACAGGAACAGTCTCACCTAATCTTGTGTATCTTGATAGTTCAGGAAAAGCCTGTGCAATCTTTCCCAAGCCAAACCCTCTGAGCATACAAGCGATAGTGTAAGTTGGGTGTGCGTGAACAATAGCCCTCGTTCCCCTAAAATCTTTTTGAAGAAGAAAGTGCATTTCCAATTCTCCACTTGGTGTAGCATTAGACTTATCTTTGATTTCTACACCTTCTTCTGTCATTTTCATTCTAAGTATGTGTTCTGGATGAATAATTGTCTTTCTCCACCCACTTGGAGTAATGTAGAAAGTCTTTGAGTTAGATTTCACAAGAGATATGTTCCCATCTCTTGTGGTGATCCAGTTATTCTCGTACAACTTTCTCATCACATCACCAATAGCAGTCAGCATTTTTCACCTCTATATTATGAAAATTACAGACCATTAAAGGATTATTTAATCTTTCCCACAACCACTCTTATTGTTGCAGTTGTCTCGTCTTGAAATCAAAGCATACATAACAAACCCAAAGAGAATACCTGTGCAAAAAGATAATCCCATTGAAAATAACACAGAAGGCCAGAGTTCGACTACGCACATAGTCATTTCTATACTGTTCATAAGTCACCAAGTATGAAAATGTCAGAACAGAAAGGGAAAATAGCACTACTTACCTATATGTTTTTATAGGCAAAAAAAAGTGAGGTGCGACACATACACCTCACAGAAATAATCATACAACAAAACAATATAGAAAGCACTGTCTCAGAGTAGTAGGCTCTCTGAGTGCGTTACTCACCCTTACCCTTGCGAATGTCTATGACTACCCCCATTTCTAGCCTACCATTGTGTCTTGGGTAAAAAGATTATCTTATAGTATGATCCACAGTTACAACACCCCTCTCTTGCTTTCTCTTTTTTCGATTAGAGTTAGAGTATCTTCTGTTATCAAATAATCTTAGTTCCCTCTCGTTTTGCTTTTGATACCTATCTTCTCTCTCTTGTTTCAAAAGGAGAGATATGGGAACTGAAATGGGGGCTGTTGGCATAGGAATTACCTCTGTGTAATGTGCAGAACAGAAAGCAAAAATAGAACCTTACACTAACAGAAAAACATAGGTTGTTTATTGGTATTATGAGCAGTTCAAAGGCTTGCCAAAGGGTAGTTTCAGTTGCACATCTTTCTGTTCTTCTGAGGTTTCCTCTTTCTCAGAATTATCTATTGTTAAGACAATATTTTTTGCCATCGGTTGCTCTATGATGGCTTGATAATGGTCTGCAAATTGAGGATGGGATCTACTCAGTGTGTCTTTCAACCATATAGATCTCTCTTTCTCGTCCTTGAAAGATACTGTTACAGTAAAAGTTTCTTCATTTTCATTCATTGTTTCATCTCCTTTGGCATAGGCCAGATGTATGGTAAATTACTCGGTTCGTTTGGAAAGTGTTTAGAATAATACTCAAAATCTTTCCTCAATAAATTAGACCTATGAGATAAGTGGAAATCTTTGCCCCCCAACCAATGGGGGATACATCTCCCTTGTATTCTAAAATGTTCGTGGTAGGCTTGTATCTTCTCTAAGCAAGTGTCTTTGTATCCCCTTGCTCTCCACTCTTTACATATAGCGATACCATATTCAATCAAAGCACTCTCGTACCCTACCCACATCTTTGTTGCTGGATGACTAGACCACCCACCACCTGTGTGTAGTGCTTTGAGTATTTGCAAAGTCTCTACTCTCTGTTTTCCAAGTCTAGCCCTGTCAAGAACTTTTGCCGACTTATCAAAATCAGCAAATGGCAAAAAAGTCTGCATAATATAACCTCCAACTCTGTATATATGAACTTAGAGCAATATGGCTCACGAAAGTTATATACAGACATAATAGAAGAATAAGGAAAGATTATGAAAGATAAAATACTCGCCTTTGTGGATACTGAGACTACTGGTCTTGATGTATCACCAACAGGTGCTGAGGTGATTGAGTTCACTGTCATTCTTGAAAAGAATGGGAAACTGATAGATAAGGTGACACATAGAGTGAAACCCTCTCGGATAGAATTAGCCCACCCAAGAGCATTAGAGATGAATGGATACAGTGAAGATGAATGGAAATACGCAATCGACAAAGAAACTGCTGGTTTCATCCTTGAAGAACTGCTCTGCGACAATAAGAACCTTGTGGTAGTCGGTCACAATGTTGCTTTCGACAAGAATGGTTTCAATGCTCTATTAGAAGAATGTGGCAGTGAAAAGAGAGTGACACACAGAGTGTTTGACACCCAAGCATTGGTGTATGAACACTTGACTGATCTCGGTCTGAAATCCACTAGCCTTGACAGTGTGCGTGAGTTTCTAGGTTGGTCAAAAGACAAAGCACACACGGCTGAGAAAGACACAGAAGATTGTCGTAAGTTATTCCACAAACTCTATCAAGCAGGTATGCTCAAAAGATTATGGTGGAAACTCACCCTCGCAAAGTAGTCTATTCTACGCAAAATATAATGAGAAAGCCCACTACAATCATCAGATCAAAGTGGGCTTTGTATTCACTAAAATTACAGTTATCGCTTTCTAATTTCTTTAACCTCTCCATCCTCATATTCGACAAACATTTTTATGGATTTAGGATTAGGACTTACTTGTCTCTTATGTCCTCTGTACCTTGAAATTTGTTTGTAGGTATCTATCATATCTTCTTTTGTTTCAAAATTTTCAAAGTATTCATCGCCATTGTCAAAATACTCTCCTTCCATATAGTATGTCTCTACTACCTTTCCTGTTTTAGCGATAAGAGGTAATAAGTGCTTTCTCAATTCTGGCTTTTGATGAGCCAACCTAATGATTTCTTTCCTAAGTGACATAATTCTTTCCTTATTTAAGACTTTTAAGGTACATTTGTATTCTTTTGCTTGCCTCTGACTTTGACATTTTGAGCAAGTTCAAAACCAAGTCCTCTCCTCTTCCTTTAAGGATAGTATCTACTGCTGATTGGCTTGTACTATGTGCGTGGATCTGCAAGTCGAATGTTTTCAAGTTCAACTCAGCAGAAATAGATGTTAACTCTTTGGTAGGCTTAAAGTTTATATACATCATACTACCACTTGTTTTGATAGAGGTAGCAAAAAACTCAAACATCAAGTCTAAAACCATATTTGCAATTACATTTTTCCCACCACTAGCAGTTTTCTCTGCGATTAAAGGTAGCAAGTGTTCTCTCAATTCTGGTTTAGAGTGAGCAAGTCTGATAACTTCTTTTCTAAGTGACATACTAATCTCCGTAAAAATACAATTGTTCAATAAATGAATACTATAAAATCATTAACGAAAGTGCCCTAAGATAACATCATAATGTTCTTCGCCATTGAATAGAACATTATCTCCACTGTGTCTTTGTGGCTCTTTTCCATCCCAAGTCTTATCATCAATGATTATCTGCACCATCTCTGTCCAAGTGTAATCTCTTTCATATTCATCAAAGATACGCATTATCTTGTCACCCATTAGAAATGCAGTCCATCTGCCCAAATCCATAAGGTCATACTTTGGTATTGCGTGTAATGAGAAACACCACCCATAGGATTTCTTACCTATGTGGTGCAACTCACAGTTATGAGGGCTGTCTAATGATACTCTCACATAAAAATTAGTACCCATTATTTTTCTTCCTTATTGAGAACAGGACAAGATCGATAATGTATCGCTTGTACTGTGTGCTCAGAAGAGATTAGTTTCTTCACTAATCTGTGTGGTAAGTCCATTGCTCCACATTTGTTCAAATAAGTGAGATCATACCAAGAACAAGTGAAACACTGAGGACAGTGCATAGCAGTGTTTGGGTTCTTGGCAGTCTCTGTTGTCTCTTTTTCCAATTTAGCATTAGAAGACAATGCTTGGTACTGATTTACCTTGCCTTTTAAGACCTTATCCAACTCAGTCTTTTCTTCAATCGTTAGATGTAAAGTCCAAAGAGATAACCCACCATCGTGGGTTGCTATTGGATTAGCACCTATCTGAACCTCAATAGGCTCACCACCATTGAGAAGAAAAGTCCAAGTTTTTCTCATTTTCCTGTTTCCAACATAATCCTCGCACCCCAACCAATCTCTCTGATGGAGTATTCATTGATGGTCGTAATGTGCAAAGAGTATTCTATATTAGGATCATAATCCTCTTTCATATTCCTGATGAGATTATAGGCTAAGGAGTAAGCACAGGTTTCAACAAACGAAAAGTTATCTTGCAATTCTTTCGCACCTTTTATAGTCATAGTCCAATGAGCCATACTCATCACTTTTCCAGTTCCATTAGGATCAATCTTCACAATTATATTGTGATCCCCTAATTTCTCTTTAATTATTTGTGCCAATACCCCACTCATTGATCGCCTACCTTGTGTTGTAGAGATAACCTCCCAAATGTTCTCTCTCCTTATATCTTCTGATAGACAAATTAATTCATCACTACCCATCTCGCTGATTTCTCTCGCAACAGGTAATTTCCCACTCTCGTACCCTTTTGGCTGAGGTATTTGCGATCTATCCAACTCAGTGCTGGTCTTGGTAATCTCTGTACCACTCCTCAGTTTATCACTCAACTGCTTAGTGTATTCTTCTTCAAGAGTATCTTGCTCTTCTCTCACTTGACTACTTGCCCTTTTCAATTGATCTCCAACCACTGCAAGGTTTGGAGAGGTAGCAATCACATCGACTGCTGGCATTACACCCTTATCCATTGGCAGGGTTCTCAATTCTGGTATATCCTTGTCAAACTGCAATCTCTCTGCCAAGTAACTCTCATACTGAGGATTGAACCTTGCTCTCTTACCTTGATCAGACCTATCTTCCCACACAGTGTTAAAAACAGATTTCTTATCCCCTATCTCTTTTGCCCCTTGCTTTGCCATTAGAAAGACCTCATCTTCATCTTCCAACTCAGCACTATCTTGTGCATTTTCCATAAAGATCTCTGCGATCTTATTTGCAATAGTGGGGTTCTTCTGAGTGAAAATCATCATCTCACCCAGTGCTTGCTCCTCGCTCAACTCACCTCTTTGGGCTTTATCAAGTATTTCCCTAATCTCAGGAAAGTCCTCGCTTATCTTATCTGTGATCGTTGCAATCACATCTCCAAAGTTATTCCCACTCATTTCTTATCTCCTTTTGGACTACCCATTCTCACCTTACCACCGACTGGTATGATGTTTTCAACAGGTGCAGGAACAGACCACTCATCTATCACCACAGAGGGTGTAGAAACACTTGGCT
>MDTD01186129.1_pt1 | contig 16416 bp, 27 predicted proteins | sample 811221 | NCBI WGS metagenome assembly MDTD01 (sample SAMN05326646, study PRJNA326480) | marine metagenome | isolation source: seawater | place: Pacific Ocean: South West | collected 2011 | reverse complement strand
CGGTGCAGTTGTAGTTTTTTGCGGCAGCTCGGGAGTTGAACCTCAATCTGAAACTGTTTGGCGACAAGCTAACAGATATAAGGTCCCTAGAATTGCTTTTGTAAATAAAATGGATAGAGCTGGTGCTGATTTTCTAAAAGTAGTAGGTCAAATTAAGGATAGATTAGGAGCTCTACCTGTTCCAATACAACTTCCTATAGGAGCTGAAGACGATTTCAAAGGAATTATAGATTTAATGAGAATGAAAGCTCTTTATTGGGAAGGAGATGACATGGGAACTTCTTATTCTGAAGAAGAAATTCCTGATAATCTCTTAGAAGAAGCAGAAACTTACAGAGAACAAATGCTTGAATCAGTAGCAGAAGCAAATGAAGATTTAATGAACAATTATCTAGAGAATGGTGATTTATCTTTAGAGGAAATAATTGAAGGAATAAGAATAAGAACTCTAAATAATGAAATTGTGCCTACAATTTGTGGATCAGCTTTCAAAAATAAAGGTGTTCAGCCAATGTTAGACTGTGTTATAGATTTTCTACCATCACCTGATGAGGTCGAAGCTATTCAAGGTATCCTAGAAGACGAAGAAACTGCAGACCAAAGAAGTTCTAACGATGAGGAACCATTTTCAGCTCTAGCTTTTAAAATAGCGACAGACCCCTTTGTTGGAACTTTAACTTTTGTAAGGGTATATTCTGGCGTTTTAAATTCTGGCGATTCTGTTTACTCTCCATCTAGAAGATCCAAAGAAAGAATTGGAAGAATGCTACAAATGCATGCAAATAATAGAAGTGAAATATCCGAAGTAAGAGCAGGAGACATAGCTGCCGTGATTGGTCTTAAAGACGTAACTACCGGCGACACACTGTGTGATCTTAAAAAACCAATTATTTTAGAAAAGATGACTTTTCCAGAACCAGTAATTTCAGTTGCTGTAGAGCCAAAAACTAAAACCGATCAAGAGAAAATGTCTACGGCATTGGGAAGATTAGCTCAAGAAGACCCTTCATTTAGAGTTAAGTCAGATGAGGAGTCAGGACAAACTATAATTTCAGGAATGGGAGAGCTTCATTTAGATGTATTAGTAGATAGGATGAAAAGAGAATTTGATGTTGAGGCAAACATAGGAAAACCTCAAGTAGCTTATAGAGAGACAATAAAAAAAGAAGTGGAATCCGAAGGAAAATTTGTCAGGCAATCAGGAGGTAAAGGACAATATGGTCATGTTTGGTTAAAGATCGAACCTCTTCAAGAGAAGGAAGATGAGAATGATACCTTTGAATTTGTGAATAAGATTGTTGGCGGAACGATTCCTAGAGAATTCATACCCGCAGTCGAAAAAGGAGCATTTGAGCAGATGCAATCAGGTATATTGGGTGGATATCCACTTATAGATGTAAAGGTCACTGTATATGATGGTTCCTTCCATGATGTAGATTCTAGTGAAATTGCTTTTAAGGTTGCTTCTTCTATGGCTTTAAAAGATGGAGCCTTAAAAGCAAATCCAGTAATACTTGAGCCTATAATGAAACTTGAAGTTGTAACTCCTGAAGAATATATGGGAGATGTCGTTGGTGATTTAAATAGAAGAAGAGGAATAGTCCAAGGAATGAATGATATACATGCAGGAAAATCCTTAGAAGGAGAAGTTCCTCTTGCAGAAATGTTCGGATATGCAACAGATTTAAGGTCTGCAACGCAGGGAAGAGCAACCTTTACAATGGAGCCTCTTAAATATGCAGAGGTTCCTTCCAATATAGCAGAAGCCCTTATAAATAAAGGGTAATTTCTTATTGACAGACTGCTACCGCAAACATAGAATTGCCGTCCTTTTACTTAAATATAAGTAAAAAGTCCGAATTTCGGAATGTTCTTTAAAATAATTGTTGTTTGAGAAGAGGTAAGGTTTGCAAAGCCAAAATATTAGAATTCGTTTGAAAGCTTTTGATAACAAGCTGATAGATAAGTCTGCTAAAGAAATAGTTGAGACTGTTAAAAGGACCGGGGCTTTAGTCAAAGGACCAATTCCTATGCCTGTTCGAAGAAGACAAACAACAATTCTTATTTCTCCTCACAAAGACAAAGATGCTAGGGATCAATATGAAATAAGGACTTACAAACGGATAATGGACATTATTAAACCTACCGAAAAGACAGTAGATGCTCTAATGAAACTCGATCTTTCTGCTGGCGTAGATGTTCAAATATCACTAGACGAATTGAATTGATATGTTAGGCCTAATATTACAAAAAGAAGGAATGAGCAGGATTTTTAAGGAAGATGGTACTTCAACACCAGTAACTGTCCTAAAGCTTCAAGCTAATGTTATTTCACAAATTAAATCCAGTGAAAATGAAGGGTATTCTTCTATACAAATTTCTTCAATAGATAAAACAGAAAAGAATGTTTCTAAACCCAAGCTAGGTCATTTTAAGAAAAATAAAATTGCATTAAAGAAAGTTGTAAAAGAATTTAGGGTTTCTGAAGAAGAATTACAAAATTTTGAGATTGGAAGCGAGATAAAAGTCGATATATTTGAGGAAGGTCAATTTGTTGATGTCACTAGTATTACAAAAGGTAAAGGCTTCTCTGGAACCGTCAAGAGATGGAACTTTGCAACTCAAGATGCTACTCATGGGAACTCTCTTGCACATAGAAAGCCCGGATCTATAGGTCAATGCCAAACCCCAGGAAGAGTTTGGAAAGGTAAAAAGATGGCTGGCCATTTAGGGAACTTGCAACAAACTACTCAAAACCTAAAAGTCGAGAGAGTGGATTCAGATAATAATTTGATTTTGATTAAAGGAGCAGTTCCAGGAGCGCCTGGTTCTTCAGTAACTATTAGACCATCGATAAAAAAACAAAAATGAAACTCCCTCTATTGAATACAAAGAAAAGCAAAGAAGCAGAGGTTTCAGGGGAAATTTTTGGTCAAAATGCAAATCCAGATTTAGTATCTCAGTTCATTAATGGGTACATAGAAAATAGTCATCAAGGAACTAAAGCTCAAAAGAATAGATCAGCTGTAAGAGGCGGAGGTAAAAAACCTTGGAGACAAAAAGGGACAGGTAGAGCAAGAGCCGGAACATCCAGAAGCCCTTTATGGAGAGGAGGAGGAGTTATATTCCCAGCATCTTCAAAAAACGCTAAACCAAAAAAAATTAATAAAAAAATGTATAAGTCCGCAATGAGATCTATTTTTTCGTCGCTAGCTGAAGACAAAAGAATTTACATAATCGAAGATCTCAATATAGAAAACCCTAAAACGAAAGAATTTATTAAATTAATGAAATCTATAAATTTAAATGAAGGTTTGTTTATTATTGAAAAAGATGAGTATCAAGAAAATCTTTTTTATGCCTCAAGGAATATTCCTAATGTAGAAATTACAACCATAGATTCCTTAAATCCTATTAACCTTCTTAAGTACAACTCAGTTATTATTTCTAGCAGATGCTTATCTTTGCTTGAGGAGAAGTTTTCGTGAGTGCTTTGCTTCCAAATCAAATTATTGAGTCAGCTTTAATGTCTGAAAAAGCTTCTTTAGCGGGACAGATGAGTAATTCTTATGTTTTTAAAGTTAAGCAAAGTGCAACAAAGATTCAAGTAAAAAAAGCAATTGAAAATCAATTTAATGTAAAGGTTATAAAAGTAAATATATTAAATGTTAAGGGCAAGAAAAAAAGAATGATGAGTTTAAGAGGGAAAATTAGAACAAAACCAAATTGGAAGAAAGCATATGTATCACTTATTCCAGAAGACAGAATAGAGATCATCCAAGAGTAATAAAATGGCTATAACAAAGGCAAAACCAACATCTCCAGGCAGAAGATTTAGAAGCCTCCAGTCTGATACAGGACTATATAAAGGGAGGTCCCATAACTCTCTTACCACAACAAAGAGTAAGACAGGTGGGAGAAATAATTACGGCAGAATTACAACAAGGCATAAAGGAGGCGGCCATAAACATCATTACAGAATTATAGATTTCAAAAGAAATAAAGATAATATCCCTGCTGTAGTAGAAAGAATAGAATACGATCCAAATAGGTCAGCTTTTATTGCTCTTCTATTATATTTAGATGGTGAGAGAAGATATATCATAGCCCCAAAAGGCTTAAAACAAGGAGATCAAGTTATTTCAGGAGAAACAACTCCTATAAATACAGGAAACTCTTTAATTCTTGAGAATATACCTGTTGGGACTACACTTCATTGTATTGAGCTTAAACCTAGAAAAGGAGCTCAAATTGCAAGAAGCGCAGGAACTTATGTTCAGTACGTCGCAAAAGAAGGTCAGTATGCTTCTTTAAGACTCAAAAGTGGAGAAGTCAGAAAGGTACTTACTTCATGTAAGGCTACTATTGGGGAGGTATCAAACCAAGAGCATTCATTAAAGTCATTTGGAAAAGCAGGTGCAAAAAGATGGATTGGAATAAGACCTACTGTGAGGGGAGTTGCTATGAATCCTATTGATCATCCTCATGGAGGCGGAGAAGGTAGGACTTCAGGCGGTAGACATCCAGTTTCTCCTTGGGGTGTTCCTACTAAAGGCTACAGAACAAGAAAAAATAAAAGAACAGATAGCTTTATTGTTAGGAGGAGAAGAAAATAATGGTTAGATCAGTCAAAAAGGGCCCTTTTATAGATCAACATCTTTTATCTAAAGTAGAGAAGGCAATTGAAGAAAAAAACAAAAGACCAATTAAAACATGGTCTAGAAGATCTTTGATAATTCCTGAGATGGTGGGCCTTACTATATCAGTACACAATGGAAGGGCTCATGTTCCCATTCTTGTAAAAGAAGATATGGTTGGCCATAAACTTGGAGAGTTTGTTCAAACTAGAACTTTTAAAATACATTCAGGAGATAGGAAAGCAGGTTAAAAATGTCAGAAGTATCAGCAAAGCTCAGCAGACTAACAGTTTCACCTTATAAAGTAAGGCTTGTAGCAGATCAAATAAGAGGAAAAAAGGTAGAGGAAGCAATAGATATATTATCTTTTAGCGCTAAATCCTCAGCTTCAAATGTCCTCAAGCTTTTAGAATCTGCAATAGCTAACGCTGAGCATAATAATGGGATGGATATTGATAATCTTTTTATTTCTGAAATTAGAGTTGACGAGTCTTTTATTTTGAAAAGGATCAAAGCCAGAGCAAGAGGTAGAGCAGATCGTATTCAAAAAAGATCCTGTCATGTAAACATAAAATTAAAGAGTTTGAGTAGTTAAATGGGACAAAAAGTAAATCCAATAGGCATTAGATTAGGTATCTCAAGAAAGCATAATTCAGTTTGGTATGCTGAAAAATCAAAGTATCAAGAGTTGTTATTAAATGATTTTGATGTCAGAGAGTTCCTAAAAAAAGAACTAGATAACTCTTTTGTAAGTAAGGTGGAAATAGAAAGGCCCTCTCAAAGTGGGAAAGTTACTATACATACTTCAAGACCGGGAATGATAATAGGAAAAAAAGGTGAAGACATAGATCGTTTAAGAGATGAACTAACTAAACTAATGGGAGTGCCAGTTAGTTTAAATATTCAAGAGATTAGAAAGCCAGATCTAGACGCTCAATTAGTCGCTTCCAATATAGCAGTTCAACTTGAGAAGAGAGCAATGTTTAGAAGAGTTATAAAAAGAGCAGCGCAAAATACTATGAGACAAGGAGCTCAGGGAGTTAAGGTTAGAGTCTCTGGTAGGTTAGGTGGAACAGAAATTGCAAGATCTGAATGGCACAGAGAAGGAAGGGTACCACTTCATACTCTTAGAGCAGATATAGATTATGGCCTTGCTGAAGCTAAAACAACTTATGGGATTATAGGTGTAAAAGTTTGGATTTTCAGAGGTGAAATAACAACTAAACAAAATAAATCAGATTAGTAAAAAATGTTTCAACCAAAAAGAACAAAATACAGAAAACAGATGAAGGGAAGAAATAGAGGCCTTGCCCAAAAAGGTAATTCTCTGGACTTTGGAGCATTTGGTTTAAAAGCTACTTCTAGAGGTCAAATTACCTCAAGACAGATAGAGGCAGCAAGAAGAGCTATGACTAGACACGTAAAAAGAGGCGCAAAAATATGGATAAGAATATTTCCAGATAAACCAATTACTAAAAAACCCTTAGAAGTTAGACAAGGAAAAGGAAAGGGAAATGTTGAATATTGGGTCTGTCCAATAAAACCTGGCAAGATTCTTTATGAAATGGAAGGTGTAGATGAAAGTCTAGCAAGAGAAGCTCTATCATTAGCAGCTGCAAAGTTACCAGTTTCTACTAAATTCATACAAAGGAAATCTGTCTAATGGCTAAGAAAAATTTAAAAAAGATGACAAAGGTTGAAAAGCTTCATAACGAATATTTGGAACTAAAGCTTAAAAATAGTACAGGGGCTCTGAAAGACACACACAAACTTTCAGAAATTAGAAAAGATATTGCTAGGATAAAAACTAAAGAGAGAATGAGTAATACATAATGAGCAACGGAATTAAAAGGACATTAGTAGGATCTGTAGTAAGTCTATCAGGAGATAAGACTAGGACTGCTTTGATACAAAGAAGCGTTAAACACAAAATAGTCGGAAAAATAATTAAGAGATCATCAAAAATTAGTTTTCATGATGAATCTAATAAATCTGGCTTAGGAGACAAAGTAATAATCAAAGAATGTAGACCCCATTCAAAATCAAAATCTTGGGAACTAGTAGAAATTGTAAAAGCCTATGAAGGAGTAGAAGAATGATTCAAGAGCAAACAATTCTAGATATTGCTGACAATAGTGGAGCTAGAAAAGTTATGTGTATCAAAGTTCTGGGAGGCTCAAAAAGAAGATATGCTCGAGTAGGGGATGTTATTAAGGTAGCTATCAAAGAAGCCATACCAACTGGTCGGGTAAAAAAAGGACAAGTTGCTGAAGCAGTCGTAGTAAGAACAAAAAAAGATTTAAAAAGAGAAGATGGATCAAGCATCAGATTTGATGATAATGCCGCAGTGCTTGTAAACACTCAAAAACAGCCAATAGGAACTAGGATTTTTGGACCTGTTTCAAGAGAGCTTAGAAGCAAAGACTTTATGCGAATAATTTCTCTGGCGCCAGAGGTTATCTAATATGAATAAATTGAAAACTGGAGATGAGGTAATTGTGATTTCTGGAAAAGATAAAGGAAAAGTGGGTACTCTCTCAAAATTCCTAGGAAAAGATAAATGTATAGTTACGGGCATAAAGATAGTGAAAAAGCATCAAAAACCTAACCCTCAGCTAAATATTCAAGGAGGGATAATAGAAAAAGAATCTCCTTTGAATCTTTCAAATATTGCAATCTTCAATAAAAAATCAAAGAAGGCAGATAAAGTTAGGATCGAGTTAAAGAAAGATAAAAAAACAAGAGTTTTTAAATCTGATGGTAAAGAAATCAAATGAGCGTATCTCAAATTAAAAAAACATATATTGATAAGGCGGTTCCAAACTTAAAGGAATCCCTCGGGCGTAAGTCAAATATGGCTATACCAAAAATTCTAAAAGTCACTGTAAATATGGGCCTTGGCCCAGATGCTTTAAACGACAGAAAAGTTATTGATGTAGCTATGGAAGATCTAAAATTAATCTCTGGGCAGCAACCAGTTAAAACCTTAGTTAAAAAATCAGTAGCAAGTTTCAAGATTAGAGAAGGATATCCCATAGGATGTAAAGTCACATTAAGAGGGGAGAGAATGTATGAATTTTTAGACAGGCTTCTTGGTATAGCCATTCCTAGAGAGAGAGATTTTAGAGGTTTGAGTACAAAGTCATTTGATGGTCAAGGTAATTATTCAATAGGAATAAAAGAACATATTATCTTTCCTGAAATAGATTATGACAAAGTGCAAAAAATTAGAGGATTGGATATTTCAATAACTACTTCAGCAAAAAATGATGATGAAGGACTAAACCTATTAAAAGAATTAAATTTTCCATTTACAAATTAAGGACATAAATATGGCTAAAAAATCAATGATAGCAAGAGAAAATAAAAGGCTGAAGATGGTAGAAAAATATGCCCAAAAAAGAGCTGATTTAAAAAAAATTATCTCTAGCTCTTCTTCATCTGAGGAAGAAAAAGATAACGCAAGAATTAAACTCCAAGGTCTACCTAGGAATGCAAGTCCCGTGCGACTTCAAAGAAGATGCCAGATTACAGGCAGACCTCATGCGGTTTACAGAAAATTTGGACTTTCAAGAAATAAATTAAGAGAGTTAGCTATGAGTGGAGATATTCCAGGACTTGTTAAATCTAGTTGGTAAAAAAAATATGAGTATGCAAGACCCTATTTCAGATATGATTTCTAGAGTAAAAAATGCTCAATCACGAGGTCATGACAAAGTTTCTTTTGATCATTCAAAAATTAAATTTGGAGTATGTAAAGTTTTGGAATCAGAAGGATATATCAGTAAAGCTGATTTAGAAGGAGAAGGGCCAAAAAAAGCGATAACTCTCACACTTAAATATTTTGAAGATAAACCAGTAATAAAAGAATTTAATCGAAGTAGCAAACCAGGATTAAGAAAATATTTTTCTTCTAACAAGATACCCTCAGTAAGGGGTGGCTTAGGAACAGCCATTATGACAACTAGTAAAGGAATTATTACAGGAAAACAAGCTGAGGAAAGTAAGGTTGGCGGAGAATTAATCTGTACAGTATTTTAAAAAATGGCTAGAAATATAAATAGAGAATTAAATCTCAAGGAAGCAAAAGCTCAATTGGAGGGTAATAAGCTATCTATTAGTGGTTCAAAGGGTTCATTGGATATGTCTATTCATAACTTAGTAAAAGTTGAAATAAATGAGCAAAGCATATTATTCAATCCTACAGATTCTGAAAATAAAGAATCTATATCTATGACTAGTACTATGCGCTCTTTAACTATAAATATGATTGAAGGAGTAACTAAGGGGTATGTTAAAAAACTTGAAATAAATGGAGTTGGATATAGAGTTAAAGTGTCTGGGTCAAAGTTGGAGCTTTCTTTAGGCTATTCGCATCCAGTTATTTATGAACTTCCTGAAGGAGTCACAGCAGAGGCACCAACAAATAATGAATTAATTCTTTCTTCTATTAGCAAGCAATTATTAGGAGATGCTGCTGCTGAAATAAGATCATTTAGACCTCCTGAGCCATATAAAGGCAAAGGAGTTAAGTACGCAGATGAGCAAATCAAAAGAAAAGAATCTAAGAAAACAGCATAAATATGAATAAGATAAAAAATAGAAACAGAAGAGCTAAAAAGCTCAGAGCTTTATCTCCAGGGCTTAGCGCAAATAGGCTAGCAGTTTTTAAATCCTCAAAGCATATATACGCACAAATATTCTCCGTAGATGGAGCCACTATCTTAGCTCAAGCTTCAACTCTCGATAAAGATGTAGGTATTGTTAATGGTAATGGTGGCAATATCGAAGCTGCAACTAAAGTTGGCGAGTTGATAGCTGAAAGAGCAATAGAAAGTGGAATTAAAAAAGTTACTTTTGATAGGTCGGGTTATAAATACCACGGTCGAGTCAAATCATTAGCGGAAGGAGCAAGATCTAAAGGCTTAGAATTTTAGGAATTATTATGGAAGAAAATTTTGAACAAACCACAGAAGCTTTAGAAGAAAAGTTGGTTGGAGTAAATAGAGTAGCCAAGGTAGTGAAAGGAGGTAGGCTTTTTGGGTTTACAGCTTTAACAGTTGTTGGAGACGGAAAAGGCAAAGTTGGCTTCGGTAGAGGAAAAGCAAGAGAAGTTCCAATTGCAATTCAAAAAGCTTTAGAAAATGCTAGAAGAAATATGGTTAATATTGATCTAAATGGTTCAACTATCCATTACGCAGTGAAAGCAAGGCATGGTTCATCTATTGTTTATATGCAACCTGCTTCACCGGGAACAGGAATAATAGCAGGAGGAGCAATGAGAGCAGTCCTAGAACTTGCAGGGGTTAAGGATGTGTTAGCCAAATCCTATGGTTCATCGAATCAAATTAATGTAGTTAGAGCAACTTTTAAAGGTCTAGCAGAAATAGAATCACCTCAAAAGGTAGCAATGCGAAGAGCTAAATAATGACTAAAGAAAAAATGATAAGGATAAAACAAGTTAAAAGCTTAGCAGGGTCTAGGGCTATTCATAGGTTATCAGTCAAAGGGTTAGGATTAAAAAAAATTAACCATGAAGTTGTGCTTAAAAGTACTCCCGAAAATCTCGGCATGATTAAAAAATGCAGGCATTTAATTAAAATCTTAGAAGAAAATGAAATTAAATAACTTAAGCCCTACCACTAAGAATAAAACTTCTAAAAGAGTCGGAAGAGGTTCAGGCTCTGGTTTAGGAAAAACCTCTGGGAAAGGGCATAAAGGGCAAAAAGCAAGATCAGGAGGAAAAGTCAGGCCTGGTTTTGAAGGGGGCCAAATGCCTATCCAACAGAGATTGCCAAAATTTGGTTTTTTCTCGAGATCATCAAAATATAAGTGTCATATAAAGTTAAGTTCCTTGAATAACATAAAGGAAGAAATTATTGATCTAGAGGTTTTGAAGAAATACAAGCTGATTCCAAAAATCATTAAAGAGGCAAAAATTATAAGTTCAGGAGAAATAAAAAAGCCCTGCAAAATTAAGGGCATTAATTTATCTAAATCTGCTAGTGAAGAAATTATAAAAGCTGGGGGAGAGGTCATTTAATGGCAGCAACAGGCTTAAGAACAGATGGATTGAAAGAGCTTTGGTCAAGACTGAGGTTTGTATTGCTTGCTTTGATTATATATAGAATAGGAACTCATATTCCTATACCGGGGATAGATCCAGTTAAGATTTCATCTCTGTTTGATCAAAATCAAGGAACTCTATTAGGGCTTTTTAATATGTTCTCTGGCGGAGCCTTAGAGAGAATGAGTATTATGGCTCTCAATGTAGTTCCATATATAACAGCTGCAATTGTAATGAACCTTTTAGAGGCAACCACTCCAAGCCTAAAAAAAATGTTTAGACAAGAAGGTGACCAAGGAAGAAGAAAAAGAACTTACTATGTAAGACTAGGGACTTTAGTTTTAGCTATATTTCAATCCACAGGTTTTGCTGTTGCTTTATCATCGCAAGGAATGGCAATTGACCCTGGAACGCTTTTTATATTTACGGCAGTAGTTTCATTTGTTACTGGGACCATGTTTCTAGTTTGGCTAGGAGAGCAGGTAAATGAGAGAGGAATCGGAAACGGTATTTCTTTAATTATATTTGCAAGTATTGTGTCTGGATTACCAGGAGCAATTGGTCAATCTTTTGAAGGGGCTAGGCAAGGAGAGATAAGTCTAATTCTTCTTTTAACAGTTGCTCTAATGGCCATAATAGCTATTTCCTTTATTGTATGGGTTGAAAGAGCACAAAGAAGGGTATCAGTGAATTATGCAAGAAGAAATCCTAATCAATTATCTATGGGTCAAGCTTCACATATTCCTTTAAAAGTAAACATGTCGGGAGTAATACCTGCTATTTTCGCGAGTAGTATAGTATTGTTTCCTGCATCAATAAGTTCTTGGTTCGGACAAAGCGAAGGAATGGAATGGTTGCAAGAAGTCTCTCTTGCATTAAGTCCCGGGCAACCGCTATATGTTATCGTTTTTTCATTACTAATAGCTTATTTCTGTTTTTTCTATACTGCTATACAGTTTCCAGCCAAAGATATTTCAGATAACTTAAAACGTTCTGGAGGTTTTTTACCCGGAATAAGACCTGGGGGGCATACAGAAGAATATATCGATAACGTAATGTCCAGACTTACTGTTTGGGGTTCTATCTATATGATAATGATTTGTTTACTACCACAATTTTTAATAGTTTCTGCAAATGTTCCTTTTTATCTAGGAGGAACTTCGCTTTTAATTGCAGTAGTAGTGGTAATGGACTTCATGGCTCAGGTACAATCACACCTTTTATCAAGTCAGTATCAGTCTTTAATGAAGAAAGCTAATTTAAAAGGTTTTAAAAGATAGTTATGAAAGTCAGAGCATCAGTTAAAAAGATATGTAGTGGTTGCAAATTAGTAAAGCGCAGAGGGACTGTGTACGTCATTTGTAGTAATGATCCAAAACATAAACAAAGGCAAGGATAATGGCTAGAGTAGCGGGAGTAAATATACCTGACAAAAAACAAGCATGGGTTTCACTTACTCATATATTTGGAATAGGAAAAACCACAGCAATAAAAATATGTGAAAGCACAGGAATAAAAACGGATGTAAAAATATCTTCTCTGAAAGAAGAGGAGCTGGAAAAACTTAGAAAAGAAGTAAGTAACTATCTTGTAGAAGGAGATCTTAGAAGAGAAATTAGTACCAACATAAAAAGACTTATGGATTTAGGTACTCTAAGAGGAATCAGACATAGAAAAAGACTGCCTGTTAGAGGTCAAAGAACAAAAACTAATGCTAGGACCAGAAAAGGACCTAGAAAACCAATAAGAAGATAAAATGGCAAAAAGCGGATCAAAAAAATCAAAGAATCAAATTATCTCTAGTGAGGGAGTAGCACATATTTTAGCTACCTTTAACAACACAATAATAAATATTACAGACAAACAGGGTAACACTATTGCATGGTCTAGTTCAGGAGCTAATGGTTTCAAGGGTTCTAGGAAAAGCACACCTTTTGCAGCTCAAATAGCTGCTTCAAAAGCAGGTGAAACAGCTAAAAATTTAGGCGTTTCTGAGGTAGAGGTAGAAGTGTCTGGTCCAGGCTCAGGAAGAGAATCAGCTGTCAGGGCATTAAATGCAAGTGGATTAAAAATTACAAAAATTTCAGATGTTACGCCAATCCCACATAACGGCTGTAGGCCTCCAAAGAAAAGAAGGGTTTAATCATGGCAAGATATAGAGGACCAAAAATTAAGCTTTCTAGAAGAGAAGGAACAGATCTACTTTTAAAAAGTGGCTACAGATCATATGAATCTAAAGCTAGGTCAGAAAATCCTCCGGGAGTTCATGGCCTGAGGAGAGGAAGACTCTCAGATTATGGAATGCAGCTTAGGGAAAAACAGAAGGTTAAAAGAATTTATGGCGTCTTGGAAAAACAGTTCAGAAATTATTATAAGCGCGCAGCTAGACAAAAAGGAGAAACTGGAACTAATCTTTTGTTATTTTTGGAATCTAGATTAGATAATGTGGTTTATAGACTAGGGTTTGCTTCAACTAGGGCAGAGGCTAGACAGTTAGTAAGCCATAAATCAATTGCGGTAAATGGCTTAATGACTAACATACCATCTTTTCAGGTTTCAGAAGGAGATGAGATTTCTGTAGTTGAAAAATCTAAAACTCAAAAAAGAATTGCTCAGGCTTTAACATTAAGCGAGCAGAGAGAGGAATGCGAATGGATTTCAGTTGATAAAGATAAATTTTTAGGAGTATTTAAAGCAAAGCCTACTAGAGAATTACTTAGCAGCGAAATTAATGAGAACTACATTGTAGAGCTCTATTCAAGATAATTATAATTTTAAAAATTTAGAGGAACTTATGACAGATAATTTTGACATCATTAAAGATTTTCTTACTCCCAAGGAAATTATCGTAGAGGAGGTAAACCCTAACCATTCTAAAATTATCTTAGAACCATTAGAGAGAGGTTTTGGACATACTTTAGGTAATGCTCTAAGAAGGATTATTTTATCTTCAATACCAGGCTCTTCAGTCGTAGAAGCAAAGATAGAAGGTGTGCTTCATGAGTTTTCTACGATAGATGGTGTAAAAGAAGACGTAATCAACATTCTTCTTAACTTAAAAGGTTTGGCGGTTAGAATGATGGACCTCGATGAAGCTGAACTTTCTGTTTCAAAATCGGGAGCCGGCAACTTAACAGCTGGAGATTTTGAACTCCCAGCAGGTGTTGAAGTAGTGGATTCAAAACATTTGATAGCTACACTTGCAGATAATGGCAAAATTAATATGACGATAAAAGTCCAAAAAGGAAGAGGTTATGACCCAGTAATAATTTCAGCTACTGAGGAAGAAGAAAATAAGGAAGTAGGGCTATTGAAACTAGACGCTTCATATTCTCCGATTGAAAGAGTTTCATATTCTGTTGAAAATACTAGGGTAGAAAATAGAACAGATTTAGATAAACTTATTTTAGATGTTCACACTAATGGAACTATAGACCCAGAAGAAATTCTAAGGTTAGCAGCCACAATTTTACAAAGGCAACTAATTGCTTTTGCAGAATTAGGATTTGAAACAGAAGAAGAGGAAGAAGAGGAAGCGCCTCCAGTAGACCCAATAATGCTTAGACCTGTGGATGAATTAGAATTAACTGTTAGATCAGCAAACTGTCTTAAGGTTGAAAAAATTTATTATATTGGAGATTTAGTAACGAGAAGAGAGTCAGACCTTTTAAAAACTCCAAATCTAGGAAGAAAGTCTTTGAACGAAATTAAAGACGTTCTTGCAGCTAGGGGCTTATCTTTAGGGCTTGAACTAGATAATTGGCCACCTTCAAATATAGAAAGTTAATGAGTAATTTAAAAAAAGGAAGAACCTTAGGAAGAAATAGTGCTAGAAGGACAGCTCTTTTTCGGTCTTTAAGCATAGCTCTTATTGAACATGAGGGAATAAAAACAACCTTGGCTAAGGCTAAGGAACTTAGAGGCTTTATAGAGCCCTTGATAACTCTAGCAAAAGAGGACAGTGTTAGTAATAGAAGGCATGCATTTGCTAAATTAAGAAATAAGTCTGCTGTAGCAAAATTATTCACCCAAATAGGACCAAGATTCAAAGAAAGACCAGGTGGCTATGCAAGAGTAATTAAAATGGGTAATAGGAAAGGAGACGCAGCTCCAATAGCTTTTATTGAGTTTGTGGAAAAATCTGAAGAAGAGGCAGAAGAAAAGGCTTCTTAAATCAAATCTTTTAGAAAACTTCCTGTATATGACGCTTTAACTTTACTAATTTCTTCTACTCGGCCTTCCGCAATTATTTGTCCACCACCATTTCCTCCTTCAGGACCTATATCTATAATCCAATCAGAATTAGCAATGATGTCTAAGTTATGTTCAATTACTACAACAGTGTTTCCCTGACTTCTTAATTTATGGAGAACATTTAAAAGTAGTTGAATATCATGAAAATGAAGTCCTGTAGTCGGCTCATCTAAAAGATAAATAGTTTTTCCTGTAGCGGTTTTTGATAATTCTTTGGCTAATTTAACTCTTTGAGCTTCTCCACCAGAGAGGGTAGTTGCAGGTTGACCAAGCTTCAAATAACTTAAGCCTACTTCATTTAAAGTTTCCAATTTTTTTCTAATCTTTGGAACAGCATCAAAAAACTCAAGGGCTTGTTCTATTGTGAGGTCAAGAACTTCAGAGATATTTTTTCCTTTGAACTTTATTCCTAATGTTTCAAGATTATATCTACTACCATTACAAACATCACATTTTACATACACATCCGGTAGAAAATGCATTTCGACCTTTATTACCCCATCACCTTCGCAAGCTTCACATCTTCCTCCTTTAACATTAAAGCTAAACCTTCCTGGTTTATAACCTCGTGATCTAGATTCCTGAGTTCCCGCAAAGAGTTCTCTAATAGGCGTAAAAATTCCTGTGTAGGTAACAGGATTAGATCTGGGTGTTCTTCCAATTGGGCTTTGACTTATTTCTATCACTTTATCTAAATATTCGATGCCTTCAATTTTTTTAAAAGGTTCAGCAGGCATCGATGATTTGTTTAATATATTGGATAGCCCAGGATATAAAGTTTGATTGATTAAGGTAGATTTTCCTGAACCAGAAACTCCTGTAATACAAACCATTCCTCCAAGAGGGATTTCTAAATCAACATTTTTTAAGTTATTTCCATTGCAGCCTGTAATTTTTATTTTTTTTCCATTAAAAGGGTTTTCTTCTTGTGAAATAGAAATTTTTCTTTTACCAGATATATATTCTCCAGTTAAGGAACCTTTTGCTTTGGTTAAACTTTTGTAATCTCCTGAAAAACAAACTTGTCCTCCATGCACTCCAGCTTTTGGGCCAATATCAACAATAAAATCTGATTCTTCGATAGTTTCTTTATCATGCTCTACTACGATTACCGTATTACCTAAATCCTTTAATCTCTTTAAAGTAGCTAATAGTTTTTTGTTATCTCTTTGGTGCAAACCAATAGAAGGCTCATCAAGAATATAAGTAACGCCAACCAATCCAGCACCAATTTGGCTGGCAAGCCTAATTCTTTGGGCCTCACCACCGCTCAATGTTTCTGCACTTCTAGATAATGTAAGGTAATTTAAACCAACATCCGATAAAAATTCTAATCTTTCTCTTATTTCTTTAATTATCTTAGTTGCTATTTCACCTTTAACACCTTTGATTTTAAGTCTCTTAAATAAAGAGAGAGACTCATCTATAGTTAAGTCAACTATTTCCGGTAAGGATAGT
>MDTD01053521.1_pt1 | contig 16418 bp, 20 predicted proteins | sample 811221 | NCBI WGS metagenome assembly MDTD01 (sample SAMN05326646, study PRJNA326480) | marine metagenome | isolation source: seawater | place: Pacific Ocean: South West | collected 2011 | reverse complement strand
TGAGTAAAGCAAGAAGATAAAGAATAGCGACCATGCTACTGATTTTCTAGCTTGTTTTACTGATGGAGTTGTAAAGTATCTCATTAAAATATGAGGTAACGATGCAGTTCCTATCATCATACACATTGCAAGCGAAATGTATTTCCATACAGCCATTCCACCTTCAGGTACACCTGAGTGTGATACTGCAATAGATTTTAAGCCACCTGGTACACCAGCTGCTTTTACATCCGCTGCACTATTTTTTACTAGTCCAAATGATTGTTCTAGTTCAGTTATCCTTGCTACTTCATCGCCTAACATTAAGTGAGGGAATACTCCTCCACCTATTCTGTTACTAATCCAGAAAACTGGAATTAAATAAGCTATGATTAGAACGATATATTGTGCAACTTGCGTCCATGTTACGGCTCTCATACCACCTAACATTGAACACAATAAGATACTGACTAATCCTACCCAAACACCAAGTTCAAATGGAATTTGTAAGGCTCGAGCTGCAATTGTTCCAGTCGCGTTGATTTGAGCTGTCACATAAGTAAATGACGCTAATACTAGAACTAATACAGCACAAAATCTTACTCCGTTTCCACCGTATCTTGTTCCAATAAAGTCAGGCACTGTGTAACACCCAAATTTTCTTAAGTAAGGTGCTAATAAAGTTGACACAAGCACATAACCACCTGTCCAACCAACTAAGAAAGCCATGTAACCATAGCCACCAAAGTAAACACCACCTGCTAACGCAACGAAAGAAGCACCGGACATCCAGTCCGCTGCAGTCGCCATTCCATTAAATACTGTAGGCACTTGTCTTCCAGCTACATAATAAGCATCTACTTGAACGGTTCTTGATAACCATCCAATCAAAGCATAAATAGCAACTGTAAAAGCAACGAACATTATTCCGATCGCCTCTTTTGACACGCCACCTTGTTCCAATATTGCCATCAAAATGATGAAAACAAGGAATCCCCCAGTATACAATCCGTATATTTTAGGAAGGTTTTGTATAAATCCACCTTTAAACATTAGTTATCCTCCCTTTCTCCGAAACCGCACTCTTCGTCGATATCTTCTTGCTTACTTGCAAACCAGAATATTAATAATACAAACGCAAGAAGTGATCCTTGTGCTGTCATATAATAAGCTAGTGGGTAACCAAGAAAAGTCATAGAGTTTATTTCAGCTCCGAACATGAAGATAACTGTTGAGAAGAAGAACCAAATAACCAAAGTTATAATCATATGGTTTTTGGACTTCGCCCAATGTTTCTCTTTATTTGACATTTTTCCCCCTTTAGGTTTTTTTCGTAATTTAATGGTTTAATCATACCCATCTAGGTGGTAATTAAAAGTTAAAAAACCCAAACTGAGGTGTTACAAAGTAAGCAAAATAAAGGGAAAAAAAACACACATATTGTAAATACAACGTGAGATTGAATTTAGATAAACTGATAATCATTATAAGGGCCTTAAGAGAATATCTTTTTCCAATAAGGAAGATTACAGATAAATTCCAAAATCTTTCCACTATCGATCAACTAATTAAATTTATTAGAGAAAGATCTGCCCATGTTTCACAAACTACTCTTTATGGATATGTGAAAACAAGGATGGGATTAAAACACACAATGATGTTTGAAGATAAAGTATTTTTAGAGTCATTAGATATTGCTAAGTGGAATATTTATGCAAGCTCTTTATTAGATTGCACATTCTACACTTTTTCTTACTTATATGGAAAAAGAAATATTGATTGTACTAGTTACATTAAACAAGTTTTTTTAAAAATTTTAAATGAAGAAGAAAAAGATGGTCTTCCAAAAAAAATAATAGACAATTATAAAGAAGAGTTTGACAAAAAATTAAATAAAATTAATTGGAGTGCATATTACTTGAATGAACCCTTTAAAGAAAGCGGAGCATCCTTGTACAAATGGTCACCTATCTCTGACGATTTAAAGGAACTAGATAAAGAAATTGTATTAAATTCAATTAAACTAAAATGGATTCTAGTCCAAAATGAATTTGATAATTTGACTAAAAATTTTAAAGGTTTTTAATTTTTATTTTGTCTATTTTCAATAAGCGATTCAACAACAGTTGGGTCTGCTAACGTCGTTGTATCACCTAATTCATTATGTTCATTCGCGGCAATTTTCCTTAAAATTCTCCTCATAATTTTACCTGATCGAGTTTTTGGTAAAGCTGGAGCAAATTGTATAATATCTGGTGTAGCAATAGGTCCAATTTGTTTTCTCACCCAAAGCTTAAGTTCTCTCTCTAAATCACCACTCGGTTGTTCACCTGACTTCAATGTAACGTAACAATATAACCCATTTCCTTTAATATCGTGGGGATACCCAACAACTGCGGCCTCAGCTACACGACTGTGAGCTACAAAAGCACTTTCAATTTCTGCAGTTCCAAGATTGTGACCGGAAACTATTATAACATCGTCTACTCTTCCTGTTATCCAATAATATCCATCTCTATCTCTTCTACATCCGTCCCCTGTAAAATATTTACCATCATATTGTGAAAAATAAGTATCAATAAATCTTTGATGGTCACCAAACACAGTTCTCATTTGTCCAGGCCACGACGCACTCATGCACAGCCTTCCTTTGCATGCTCCTTTCAAAACCTTTCCTGTTTCATCGACTATGACTGGCTTGATACCATAAAAAGGTTTAGTTGCTGAACCAGGTTTTAAATCAATAGCTCCTGGTTGAGGTGCAATTAAAATTCCACCTGTTTCAGTTTGCCACCAAGTATCTACAATCGGACATCTTGAATCTCCAACTACGTCGTAGTACCACATCCAAGCCTCTGGATTTATTGGCTCACCCACAGTACCTAATAATTTAAGAGATTTTCTTGTCGTTCTTTTAACTGGAGCATCCCCCTCTTTCATTAATGCTCGAATTGCCGTCGGCGCAGTGTAGAAAGTGTTAACTTTATATTTATCAATAATTTGCCACCATCTTGAATAGTCCGGATAAGTAGGGATACCTTCAAACATTATTGTTGTAGCAGCATTTGATAGCGGACCATAAATTATATAACTATGGCCTGTAACCCAACCAATATCAGCACTACAAAAATAAATATCTTTTGGTTTATAATCAAAAATATATTGATGGGTCATAGACGCATAAACCATATAACCACCAGTAGTATGTAAAACTCCTTTTGGTTTACCAGTTGATCCTGATGTATAAAGAATAAATAATGGATCTTCAGCTTCCATTTCTTCAGGATCACATTTAGAGGAAACATTTGCAATAATTTCGTCGTAAAAAACATCTCTTTCATGATTCCAATCAACCTGATTTCCTGTTCTTTTCACCACAACACATTTTTTTACCTCAGGGCATTGGAGCAAAGCTTCATCTGCAATTTTTTTAAGAGGTATGATTTTCCCTCCTCTAACTCCTTCATCAGCTGTAATTAAATATTCAGACTCACAATCATTTATCCTTGTAGCAATAGAGTCTGGAGAAAAACCACCAAATATTATTGAATGAATAGCTCCGATACGAGCACATGCCAACATTGTGTAAGCTAATTCTGGTATCATAGTTAAATAAATTGTAACTCTGTCACCTTTCTTTACACCAATGCTTTTTAGTCCATTTGCAGTTTTGCAAACATTTTTGTGCAATTCTTTGTATGAAATTCTTTTATGATCGTTTGGATCATCACCTACCCAAATAATTGCAGTTTTTTTTCCATTTTTTTTAAGATGTCTGTCAGTACAATTAGCTGAAGCATTTAGAGTGCCATCATAAAACCACTTAATTTTTACTTCCTCTTTTGAATATTTTACATCCTTAATTTTTGAATAAGGTTTTATCCAAGTAATTCTTTTGCCCTCTTTTTTCCAAAACTTGTCGTTATCTTTAACTGATAAATTATATTTTTTCTGATACTTAGCTTTATTAACATATGCTTGTTTGGACCAGTTTTCAGAAACTTTGAATACAGAATTACCATCATCGTCACCAACAACCAATGATTTCTTAGAGTGTCTACTTAATTTTTTTTTAATTTTTTTTCTTGGTTTTTTCCTAGACTTTTTTTTAAGTCTTTTTTTAGACTTGTTACTAGATTTTACTCTAGATTTTTTTTTCTTTCTTTTTCGACTTCTCCTCCCCATATTAGCCTCTCTAAGTTATTATATACCCATCTTACAAATTATTTTCCAGCTTTTAAAATCGATTGGCATCACTGAAAGTCTACTTTGTTTTATTAATGGCAGACGCCTAAGAACCTTATTTTTTTTAATTTTTTCAAGGGATACAGGTTTTTCGAGTCTTTTTACAAACCTAACTTGGACAGCTAAAAATTTTCCATTTTTGTCTGTTTTATCAACAAATGCCTCTTTAATTATTTCAACTACACCTACAATCTCCTTCCCGATATTTGAGTGGTAAAAGAAACATTGATCATTTAACTTCATTTTAGATAAATTATTTCTGGCCTGATAATTTCTAACCCCATCCCATGCAGCACCATTATTCCCTGCTTTTTCTTGATCATCAATTGACCAAACATCTGGTTCAGACTTTAATAACCAATATTGCATTATAATTTTAGACCAGGACCTTTCATGTATGGGGCAGAACTATCTAGTGGCCACCTAGATTTAGCAATAGCACTATTAGAATTATCGATAGCTTTCTTTTTAAATTTTTTTATTCCAGCCCACGCTATCATAGCTGCATTATCACCACAAAACTCCAATTTTGGAAAAACTGCTTTAAAATTTTCTTGATTACTTACCTCAATTAAATTTTTTCTTATAGTCTCATTTGCAGCAACTCCTCCAGCTACAACAAAGGTTGAATTTTTTTTCTTTGTAACTTCTTTAAATTGCTCAATTGCAACTCGCGTTTTCTTTTTTAAAATTTTATTAACAGTTTCTTGAAAAGACGCAGCTAAGTTAAATTTCATTATTGAATTATTTTTAATAAGCTTAGACTCTCTTAAAACAGCTGTTTTGAGTCCAGCAAATGATAAATTACATCCAGCTTTATTAATTATCGGTTCGGGTAATTTAAAGAAATTTTTATCTCCTTTTTTTGCGAATTTTTCAACACTCGGCCCCCCAGGATAACCAAGATTTAACATTTTAGCAGTTTTATCGAAAGCTTCTCCTAATGCATCGTCTATAGTTGTACCTAGCTGTTTATAATTTCCAACATCTTTTACTATTAAAAATTGTGAATGCCCTCCTGAAATTAGAAGTAAAAGATATGGAAAATTAATTTTCTTTTCTAGACCAGGGCTCAATGCATGCCCTTCTAAATGATTGACTGATACAAGAGGCTTGTCGATTAATTTAGCTATTGATTTAGCAATATTTAATCCAACAGTTAAACAAACTATTAAACCAGGCCCAGCTGTTGCTGCTACTCCATCAATTTGATTTAAATTTATTTTACTTTTTCTTATTGCTTGATTAATTATGAGATCTATATTTTCAACGTGTGCCCTAGCAGCAAGTTCTGGAACAACACCACCAAATTTTTTGTGCTCTTTAATTTGACTTGAGACTATGCTTGAAAGAACCTTAGCAGATCCATCTTCATTTTCTTGCACAATGGCCGCAGCTGTTTCGTCACAGCTTGTTTCTATTCCTAAAAAAGTAAGTTTTTTTCTCATTAAATTAGATATTATAAAATATAAAGGTTTATAGATAAATGAATAAAATTATAATTGGTACTAGAGGTAGCAAGTTATCATTAAAATATGCTGAAAAAGCAAAAGAGCTTATTCTTGAAAATACAACTGTAACAGAAAAAATGATGGAAATTAAAGTGATTAAAACCTCGGGTGACTTTAATCAATCTGATAATATATCGGAAATAGGTGGAAAAAATTTATTTTGTAAGGAAATCGAAAATGAACTAATTAGCAACAAAATAGATATTGCGATCCACGCTTTAAAGGATATGGGTGCAGAAGAAAACAACAAACTTATTGTTCAAGCATATATAAAAAGGAATGACCCCAGAGATGCTTTAATTTCTTTTAAATATAAAAATCTATCTGAAATAAGTTCTGGCATAATAGGATCAAGCTCTAAAAGGAGAGAGCTTCAACTTGGATTAATTAATCCAAAATTTAAAATTAAAAGTATTAGAGGAAATGTTGATACAAGAATACAGAAAGTGAAAGATGGTCTATATGAAGGAGCTATTCTCGCTTTAGCAGGTTTGAAAATGCTTAAAATGGAAAAGCATATTCAAGAAATTTTTTCAATTAACGACTTTATTCCCGCTATTGGACAAGGAATAATCGCAGTTCAGTGTAGGAAAAATGATGAAAAGATAAAAAAAATTTTAGAAAAAATTAATCATACCAAAACGAAAATTTGTGCCATAACAGAAAGATCTTTTCTAAAAACTATTGGTGGAGATTGTCATACAGCTGTTGGCGGACACGCAACAGTTGAGAATGATTCATTGAAACTTAAAGTTCAGCTTTTTTCTGATGATTGCAAGAAAGTTTTTAGCCTGGAGAAAGAGGGAAACCCAGATGAACCTCAACAGCTTGGAATTAATGTAGGTATGGAAATTCTGAAAAAAGCTGGAACCAATTTTAAGAAAAAAATATGAATATAATATTTACTAGACCCTTGATGGAGACCGAAGATCTAATGACAAAGTTTTTTGCTTTAGGTCATAAGTTGATTCATATTCCAACTTTAAGAATTTTGCCGGTAGATTTAAAAAATATTGAATTAAATAAATATGATGCTGTTGTTTTTACCAGCGCAAATGCAATTAAATTTTTAAAAATAAATAATAAAAGTAAAAATATGGTTTGTTTTTGCGTTGGGTCAATTACTGAAAAAATTGCTAGAGCTAATGGATTTGTTAAAACAATCTCTGCTGGCGGAACTGTAAATACCTTAAAAAACCTCATCACAAATTATGCTAAACCTAACAAAGTTAACAAAATAGCCTATATATGTGGTGACAACGTGAGTAGTGACCTTGATAGCGAACTTACAAGAGAGGGATTTATGGTTGAAAAAATTATTAATTACCGGTCGGAGAAAATAACTCAAATCAGTGATCAAGATAAAAAATTAGTTGAAACTAACCCTCCGCATTTGATTTTTGTTTATTCTAAACGTAGCGCTGAAAGCTTTGTTCAATTAGTTAAAAAATACTCTCTATATCCCTTAATGACAGGATCAGTTGTTATGTGTATAAGTAAAAAAGTGTCGGATATTTTTAAAAAAGAAGGGTGGAAAAAAACAAAGATATTTAATCCGGGAGATGAAATATTAAGTTTAAACTAAATTAATCAAATGAAAGTACTTGAGAATTTTAAAAATTTATTTTTAGAGATTTGGCAAACAGGAATTGCCGGAGTAAATTTTACCCAAATAGGTTTAGCGATTGCTATTTTTTTATTTTTTCTTTTATTACGTGGCCTAATTTCAAAATTCATTCTCCAGAGACTTAAAAACTATGTTTCTAAAACAACGAATAAATTTGACGATGCATTAGTACAGGCATCAGAGGGACCAGTAAAATTTTTTCCAGTTGTTCTTGGAATATTTATGGCCACATCGTATATGGATTTTGAAGGAAAAACGTCTTTGTTTGTGGATAACGTCAATCGATCATTAATTACTATTTTAATATTTTGGCTTATTCATCAAATCGTAGAACCCTTAACATTTTTGATAAGAAGAGTTGAAGAACTATTATCCAAGGATCTGCTTAATTGGGTAATTAAAGCTAACAAAATATTAATTATATTTTTTGGTTTTGCGGCAACGTTAGATATTTGGGGTATCAAAATAGCTCCAATAATAGCAGGGTTAGGTTTATTCGGAGTTGCAGTTGCCTTAGGAGCTCAAGATTTGTTTAAAAATCTAATTTCAGGAGTTTTAGTTTTGGTCGAAAAAAGATTTAAGATTGGTGACTGGATATACGTTGAGGGGATTATTGAAGGCATTGTAGAAAGGATAGGTTTTAGATCTACTGTAATAAGAAAATTTGATAAATCTATAGCAACTATACCCAACGCTTCTTTTGCGGAAAATGCAGTTGTCAATATCACTGAGACAACAAATTGGAGAATAAGTTGGATAATTACTTTACAATATGACACTACGATCGAACAATTAAAAAACATTAGAGATCAAATCGAAAAATATATAGTTGGTTCAAAAGATTATAAGATTGGCGAAAGCACTGAACATGCAGTTAGAATTGATAAATTTTCTGATAGCTCAATTGATATGTATGTAAGATGCTTTACCAATACAGACGACTGGGGCGAATGGTTAAAAGTTAAGGAGAGATTAGCAATGGAAGTAAAACAAATTGTTGAAAAAAATGGTGCCTCTTTTGCTTTTCCAAGTACATCTGTATATGTGGAGAAAAAATAATGAAATCAATTTTAATTTTATTTGATAATGTAATAACTCTTTATATTTGGGTTTTAATAATTAATGCAATAATAAGTTGGTTAGTAGCTTTTAATGTTTTAAATACAGGAAATAGATTTGTTTACTCTCTACTTGATGTTACTTATAAACTTACCGACCCACCACTTAATTTTATAAGAAGATATCTTCCAAACCTAGGTTCCATTGATATTTCCCCTATAATTTTAATACTTGCATTAATGTTCTTAAGAAATTTAGTTTTTGAATTTTTGGCACCATCTTTATTTTAAATTATGATAATAAATGGAAAAAAAATATCTGAAAACTTAATAAATAAAATCAAAAAAGAGGTTTCAGAAATCAATCAAAAGGGAAAAACAATAGGTCTTTCGGTTATACTCATTGGTGATTATGCACCCAGTCAGATATATGTACGCAATAAGGAAAAAAAAGCAAAAGAAGTTGGCATAGAATCTAGTATAATTAAATATTCCAAAAATGTTTCTGAAGAAGAAGTACTTAAAAAAATAGCTGAATTAAACCAAAGTTCTAAGACCTCAGGAATTTTAGTTCAGTTGCCTTTACCAAATCATATTAATAGTGAAAAAATAATAAACAGTATCTTACCGACAAAAGATGTTGATGGCTTTCATCCAAACAATGTTGGAAATTTAGCATCAGGACATAAATCAATAGCACCATGCACGCCTTTGGGATGCTTATTATTAATCAAAAGCGTAGAGCAGAATTTATCAGGTAAGCACGCTGTAATTTTGGGTAGATCTAATTTAAATGGAAAGCCAATGGCGCAATTACTTTTAAAAGAAAATTGCACAGTAACGATATTGCATTCTAAAACAAAAGATATAAAAGAACACTGCAAAAAAGCTGACATTTTGGTAGCAGCAGTCGGCGCAATTAAAATGGTTAAAGCAGACTGGATTAAAAAAGGAGCAATAGTTATTGATGTTGGTATTAACAAGGTTAATGGAAAAATAGTTGGCGATGTAGATTTTGACTCATTAAAGGATATAGCTAAAGCTATCACGCCAGTCCCTGGCGGAGTAGGGCCCATGACTATAGCATGTTTACTAAAGAACACGTTAGACTGCTTCAAAAGATCAAATTCTTAAAAAACGTAAATTAATATAATTAATAATAATGAAACTATTTTTAATTTTAGGAAATCAACTTTTTAATCCAAAATACTTAAAAAGTTTTTCAGACAATACTTTTTATATGGCAGAGGATTATGGCTTATGTTCATTTCAAAAACATCACAAATTAAAGATATTGTTATTTTTATCATCCATGCGTTCTTATAAAAATGAGCTAAAATCTAAAAAATTTAAGCTTATATATAATGATTGTAGTAAAAACTTTAAGATTCCTTATGAAAAAAAACTAGAAAAAACTCTTGTTGAAAAAAAAATAAAAGAATTGAGTTTTTTTGAAATAGAAGATAAATTTTTTGAAAAAAGAATTCTCGCTCTTTGCAAAAAACATTCTTTAAAAATAAATCAAATTAAGTCACCTATGTTTTTAATGGATAGAAATGAATTTAAAAACTATTTAATTAAAAATAAAAGACCATTTATGGCTAATTTTTATAAAATAGTTAGAACTAAAACAAATTTATTAATGAACAAAAATGGAACGCCCAAAGGTAACAAATGGAGTTTTGACGAGGAAAATAGAAAAAAACTTCCAAATTTTATAAAGATTCCTGAAATTTCAAAAATTAAAGATACTAAAGAAACACAAGAACTTAAAAAGTTTGTTGATTCTATTTTTAAAAACAATCCAGGAAATACTGAAAAATTTTGGTTTCCTACTACAAGAAAAGATGCAAACAAGTGGTTAGAAGAATTTTTAAATCAAAGAATAAAATTATTCGGCGATTATGAAGATGCTGTTACTGACAAATCTAACACTGTTTTTCACAGTGCTTTAAGTCCATTAATTAATCTAGGATTACTCACTCCTGAGGAGATTATAGAGAAATTAAAAGGCGTTGAAAATAAGGTGCCCATGAATTCTTTGGAGGGTTACATCAGACAGATTATTGGTTGGAGAGAATTTATGAGAGGCATATATCAAAATTTTGATCAGAAATTAGAAAAATCCAATTTTTTTAATCACAAAAGAAAAATGAAGATTTCTTGGTACAAAGGCACTACAGGTTTAGACCCATTGGATTATGCAATTAAAAATGCTGAAAATTACGGATGGTCACATCACATAGAAAGATTAATGATTTTAGCAAATATTATGAACCTTTGTGAAATAAATCCAAAGCAAGTTTATAACTGGTTTATGGAAATGTTTGTAGATTCATCTGATTGGGTTATGGCACCAAACGTTTATGGTATGGGCTTGTTTAGCGATGGTGGAATTTTTGCTACTAAACCTTACATATGTGGATCTAGTTATTTTTTAAAAATGATGCACTTTAAGAAAGGGCCATGGTGCGATGTAATGGATGGCTTATACTGGAGATTTATAGATAGACATAAGAAATTTTTTTTAAAAAATCCACGTCTTGCAATGATGGTTAGGGTCTCAGAAAAAATGAATAAGGAGAGAAAGTCAAGAATTTTTAAAGCAGCTAATAATTTTATAAAACAAAATACAAATGGTTAAAGTTTTTTTTAATAACTCATGTAACATCTGTAGAGCGGAAATTAACCACTACAAAAAACATTGTAACACTAATATTGAGTGGATTGATGTAACAACAAACGAAGAAGCGAAAAAAATTACATCAAAATCCTATAGGCAACTATTAAGAAGAATGCATGTTCTACAAAATAACAAATTAATTGATGGAGCAGAATCATTTTTGATTATTTGGAAAAATATACCGAAATACAATTTTTTATATAAAATTTTTAGGTTTAAACCTTTATTCTTTATATTAAAAATTTTTTACGAAGTTGCTGCATATTTCTTATTTATAAAAAATAAACACCTTCTTAAGTGATTAAGAAATCTAATCTTCCTCAAAAAGCTTGCCTAGTTTGTAAAAAGCCATTTGTATGGAGAAAAAAATGGAAACTAAATTGGGAAAGAGTAAAGTATTGTTCAAAAAAGTGTTCTAAACTAAAGAGACAAATCTAGTCTTTGCAAAATCTTTGGAATATTTGTTTTGAAATTAAAAAATCCTTTATTAGAGAATTGCCAACAGAATTCATCGATATCCCTTGTTATAAAATTATACTCAAGATCATTCTTTTTTCTTAGATTTTTAAGGTATGATAAGTTTTCGCCTACACAAGGATAAATTACATCTACATTTTTTACTGAACTGCACAGTTTATCCAAATCTTCCTCATTAGTAAAAACAATTTTCTCATATCTTTTAATTTGGTCATTAACTAAATTTTTTTTAAATTTTAAAACTTTTTCATCAATTTTAATTTGCCTTTTTTCGTTTCCTAAGACCAAGATAAAAATTTGTTTGTAGTTTTGTAAATTTAAAGATTCTATATTTAAATCATTTTCAAACATGATTAGAATATTACAATTTTCATTTTTTTCTATTTTAAAAAATTTTGGTTTATACTCTCGTTTATCTATTTTTGTTAATGCCTTTTCGTTAAGCTCAACATTTTTATATCTGTTGTTTGTAAATTTATTTATGTTCCACGCTTGAGCAACATAATGCTTACCCTTTGTTTGAAGCCCGGCAACCCACCTCCAACTTAATGTATTTGATGCCGCATCACCATCAAATAAATATTTCATAAAAAATTCAGCCCCTTTTTGCCATGGCAATCCAAGAGTGAATATCCATATACTCGCAAACCACATTCTCGTATGGTTATGTAAATAATTATTTTCTTTAAGTTCATTTACCCAGTCATTGAAACATTTTATTTTGGTTTCTCCATTAACTGCTCTCAAGTAGCTTTCATCTTCTTCAATACTTTTTAAGTCTTCAATAAAGTCCGACCAAACTTGCGGTCTAAGTTCTAACCATCCTTTCCAGTACACTCTCCAAAAAATTTCCTGAATATATTTTTCTACTTTTTGGAAAGGATATTTTCTTAAAACTTTATTAACAATTTCATATTCAGTTATTAATCTGTGAGAAATATAGGGAGATAAGCACGAGACATTTTTTCTATTTTTTGGTCCATAATCAAAATTTCTTTTCTGCCCATAATTTGAAATTTCATTATCTATAAAAGTTTCCAGATTTTTTAGAGCCTCATTTCTTGTTATTTCAAATTTCATTCGTCCTCATCCTCTCGCCATCCATCAATAAATAACTTCCAACAAGCCCAAGTAACACAGGGTATACCAACACAAAAACCTAACAAGACACCATTCTCTTTTCCTAGATAAATTGAACCTATTTGTGCTGATCCTATTGGTGGAACACACAAAACTAGAGCAATAATCAATAACCTTGTGTAATAATTTGGTTTTTTCATTTAATAATTTTACTTTTTTTTACTTATTTTGGGTATTATTCATTTGAGCACACATGATAAAAAAATTTTCAATAATTATCTTTTTAAGTTTTTTTTTTGAAACATCTCTATTAGCAAAATTTGATTTAATTAATAGTCTTAAAAAAGAGGAAAAGATTATCTTTATTAGACATGCTCTCGCACCTGGAAGTGGTGATCCAGCAGGATTTAGCCTGGATAAATGTATTACACAAAGAAATTTAAATACTGAAGGAATAAAACAATCCAAACAAATAGGTCTGTTTTTTAAAAAAAATCAAATACCTTTAGGAGAAATTTTGACAAGTGAATGGTGCAGATGCAAAGATACGGCGAGATATGCTTTTAAGAACTACAAAACCTTTAGTCCATTGAACTCCTTTTTTGACGAGAGATTTGAGAAAAATAAAGATAAACAAATTCGAGAACTTAAAAAATTTATTAAAAATCGAAACAATAAAAAAAATTTAGTATTAATTACCCACTACGTTGTGATATTAGAATTATTGGATCAAACTACATCTTCTGGAGAAGCTATAGTAACAGATGTAAATCTTAATATTATTGGTAAAATTAAAGATTTTAAATAACGAGAATGTCACAGAGATTTTTTAAAAAAATTATATTAAACAATTTTAATGTGCCCTATATGTTGGATTAGTGGATTTATAGCAGCCTTGTTCGGAGGATCACTTCTTGCTGTAGTGAACCATCCTATCTCATGGCTACTAAGTTTAATCCTTATTGTTTATGCTATTATAAAATTCATTGAAGCAAAAAAAAGAGGAAAAAAAATGAAGCAAGCAACGAAAGCACAAAATAGAAAAACAATTTATAGATTTTTACAAGGAGTCATAGTTGGTTCAATAATTTCTATAGCAATATTTTATAGCTTGACCTATAAGGAGCACCAAAGAATGCATGATCTTTTAGAAAAGCATGGCATAGAACATCACGACCACAAACACTAATAATTTTGAATTAAGGTCTCCTTGGATCTTTAATATTTCTTAACTTATCTCTTATACCAGTGATTATTAAAGTGACGTAAATTAAATAGATGAGACTAAATCCCAAAAACATAGTTGAAAAAACTGTAAAGACAGCAGTTAATATTCTTTCTTCAAACCAATTTTCCACTCCAGAATTTGAATGATAAAGAATGTTCCAAAAACAAACGAACGCTATTTCATAAATAATAATTAGTCTAAGCATAATTTTTTAAATCAGTTTTACCCTACGTTTGATCTACCTCCATCAACACCAATAATTTGACCTGTAATCCATGAACTTTTATCTGAAAGTAGAAACTTTGCAAGAGCCGCGGAATCAACTCCTTCACCAACTCTTTTAAGCGGATGAGCTTTTGCAATACCATCCGCAATTTTTGAGTTACCTAATATTCTTCCTGCCATTTTAGAGTTACTTAGACTTGGAGCTATGCAATTAACTCTAACATTTGGCGCCAACTCAGCAGCTAAAGACACTGTTAAACCCTCCAAAGTTGCTTTCACTGGAGAAATGATACTATGATTTGGAAAACCTTGCTTAACGGCCACCGTTGAAAATAAAACTATAGAGGACTTATTTTTTTTTAAATTTTCCTTAAATTTTTTAATTATCTCAATTATTGGAAAAAGATTTATTTCTAAACTTTTAATCAAATCTTTTTTTGATATTAAATTTATTGGTTTTAAGTCAATTGAGCCCACGCAATAAGCTATTCCAAGTATATCAGTATCTTTCAAATCATTCTCAATTTTCTCAATAAAATTAGAATCCAAAACATCTGCTACACTATAACTTGCACCTGTTTCATCACTAAGTTGCGAAACTTCCTCTTTATTTTTAGCAATCAAATGAATGTTAACTGGATCTTCTTTTAACATTTTTGCAAGAGAACTCCCCACTGCTCCAGTTGCCCCAACTATTACAAACTTTTTACTCATAAGTGTTCAAAGAATTATAAATCGTTAGACTTCTTTTCGTCAATTTTTAGATATTTACTATTTCTTAATCTAATCACTACAGTTGACAGGGCTACTATTAAAATCGCAACAGCAATATAGACTAGGGTAGCAGGATCATCATTTTTGTCTTGTAGAATAATGTATCTAGCTAAAGCAGTAATTGCTATAATCATAGGATAAGAAATTCTGACTGACCTAGTTTCCCAATAAGATCTTACTAATCCAATAACTTCTATGTAAATAAACATTAGCAATAGATCAGCTAAGCTAATAGTTTTGTTTAAATACATTGTTCTAACCTCTAGAAAAAAAGCAATTATTGTTGCAAAAAGAACAAATAAAGCCGCAGTTAATTGAATATTTCTAATTGTTGTGTTCATCATAATCTTTTCGAGTGAAACTTTATAAATTTTTCGACCTTTCTTCTATTAAAAGATTTGTTTTCTTCAAAAGAAACTTTTTTCATAGAATAAGCTTTATTTCCAGTGTTTCTTGACATAATTATAACATTACCTTTAAAAATCTTCAAAACAACCTCACCTGCGACTAAATTTCTTTTTCTATCTACTATTTTTTGAAGCTCAAACCTTTTTTTTGAAAACCAATAACCATTGTAAACTAGTTCAGCATAAATTGGCATAATTCTATATTTTGCTTGCATAGTTGTTTTGTCTAAGGTTACCGTTTCAATTGCTTTGTGAGCATGGTATAAGATTGTTCCTCCCGGCGTTTCATACACTCCTCTGGATTTAATTCCGATAAATCTATTTTCAACTAAGTCCACTCTACCAACTCCATTATTTCCACCGACAAAATTTAATTTTTCAAGAATTTTTTCTGGTGATAATTTTTTTCCGTTTACAGACACAGGGTCTCCATTTTTAAAACCAATTCTTATTATTGATGGCTTGTTAGGAGTTTTCTCTATAGGTTTTGTTCTTTGAAAAATAAATTCTGGTGCTGAATTTTTTGGATTTTCCAAAACCTTTCCTTCAGTTGAGGTATGAAAAATATTGTCATCCACTGAAAATGGTGGAGCTCCCTTTTTATCTTTTGGAATAGAAATTTTATTTTTCTTAGCGTATTTTATCAAATCAGTTCTTGACTGTAACTTCCACTCTCTCCAAGGAGCGATAATTTTAATTTTTTTTCCAAAATAAGAATATGCTAATTCAAATCTCACTTGATCATTACCTTTTCCAGTAGAGCCATGAGAAACAGCAAAAGCTTTAAACTTTTTTGCAATCGATATCTGCCTTTTTCCTATTAAAGGTCTTGCTATAGAAGTACCTAATAAATAAGTTCCCTCATACAAAGCATGTGATCTTATTAGCGGAAAAATATAGTCTTTTACAAAAATATTTTTTAAGTCCTCAATGATAATTTTTTTTACTCCTAATTTTTTTGCGTTAGAAATAATTTTTCTTCTATTCAAAACTTGGCCAATGTTAGCAGTATAAGTAATTACTTCAGCTTTGTAATTTTCCTGTAACCATTTTAAAATAATTGAAGTATCCAACCCACCTGAGTAAGCTAAAACAATTTTTTTCATTTAGCCGCAAACTTTTTT
>MDTD01009696.1_pt1 | contig 16420 bp, 19 predicted proteins | sample 811221 | NCBI WGS metagenome assembly MDTD01 (sample SAMN05326646, study PRJNA326480) | marine metagenome | isolation source: seawater | place: Pacific Ocean: South West | collected 2011 | reverse complement strand
TAGTTGTGTGTATAACATAAGTGATAAACACATAAGAACAAGAGGCATATTTGTATTAGAAGAGCACAGGGGAAAAGGCTATGGTCATAAAATGCAACAAGCACAATGGGATTTGTTTCCAAAAACATTTTATAGAGCATTTGGTTTTTGGAGAGAAGACTCTGCTCCACGTTTTCAAAAGTATAGTTACATGCAAATAGTTCCTAATACAGATTGGATATGGAGTGATTTCAGTAAAGTTAATATGAGATTCTTGTACAAAAATCGAAGGCCTACACCACCAAACAACATAGAAATAGAATACAATAATCATTTTATTGCATCGAATAGAAATAAGTTTTCTTTTGGCGGCACAAATAATTTAAATAATGATTGGAGCCTACAGGAGTGGGAAACTTATTTTGATAAGCACGAAGGCAACTACGAAGATCTCCAAATTAACTTAGATTTCTAAATACCACCCGGTAAATATAAACATGAGTTTACAAGAATTAGACCCACGTTGGGATAACAAAACATTAGAATACAATCTTGACAAACACAATTGGCCAGAGTTTTGGTTTTCTATTGCTAAAGAAAAGTTTCCACAAATTGAGTCTTTAGAAACAGTTCATAAAAGTTTATCTACTACAGAAATAGTTGAATTGGGTAGACATCTGCAAGATGCTTGTGGTAGCACAGAATTTATAGATAAAGTAGACTCTTATTACACTGATGTTGTTCCAGATCTTCTTGATGGTGAAGAGTGGATGCTACAAAGATTTTTTACAATAAGGATGGTTATACCTAATCAAGCAAAAGAAGGCCGACTTCTTGCTTTTCATCAAGGAATTTGGGTTGGTAATGGATTAGGTCTAAGAACTATTTGGACACCATTTACAGAATGTTATGGAAACAACTCAATGCAAATTATGGGTTGGGATATATCAGATGAGATTACAAAGAAATGTTACGAACAAAAATGGTCCTACGATGAATTACAAAGCGAATGTGCAAAGCATTGTTGGCCAGTAACCTTACAGCCAGGGCAGGCTCATTTATTTCAGCAACATCATATACATGGCAACTTTAATAACGACACAGATATAACTCGTTGGAGTATGGATGGAAGAATTTTGCCTAAAGGAGGACACTATCATAGAAAACTTCCTGGAGGATATTTTAGATTTATAGGCGAGAAAGATGATGTTAGAGAAATTGATACTAATAAAAAATATATAAGTTATGCAGGTTGGAATACAAAATTTAGTAGTCCTATACCTTTACCTCTACAAAGAAATGTTATCAATCAATATTGTGATAAACATAGTATCAAAATAAATGATTATCAATTTGAAAATGAATATGTAGATTGGTTACCAGGCTTAGAAAAGTTTATTACAGGTTATGGTGTAGATGGTATTATTCTTTGCAGTATATATTGTTTACCCGATAATCCTTTTAGACGTCATGAACTTTTAAAACTTGCAGTTCAACACAATGTAGAATTACACTTTGCTAATGAATTGTGTAGTGTTAGAAATGATGATGACATTAATCATATCCAAAATATTTTTAAGTTTGTGAATGAAAATACTGCACCAAATAAAACATTAGGATATGAGATACCACATAGTTTATGAACAGGGTGTAGTTAATTACACTGGTAGCAACATAGGAGAGCATAAGTTCTTCAACAAAGACCCCCAAGATCTTTTACAACAACCTAATACTAATGTTGTAACTTGGGAATTAAATGATCTCAACCTCACAAAACATTTTGTAGATTGCTATAAAGAAAGAATGCAATCTGTAATAGATGCCAACGACAACTTTTTTAGATACATTTATGATGTGTATAGAAGTTTAGATAGTAAAACAATATTAGAATCTCGTGTTGAGATGAATAGAATTATAGATAAAATTAATAGTAATGATATCTATTGGTTTGATATTTCAGAAGATCTAAAGTTAAATGTAAATGATATACTTGATACTCGTATTAAAAATTGTAATGAGTTGCATGACATATTTGAAACGAGGATGGTAGAATTAAATGAACGTAAACTTTCTTTAAGAAAAGAGTACGAAGAAATATGGAATGACTTACAAGCAATAAATCTTTTAGTACATTTTAATGAGCGTCAAGTTGCAAATGATTCAGAGATGGAAGACAGACAAACATACTTTACAAGTTTAAAGTTTGAACCACCTTACGGAGAAAAGAATACGTGGCAACTAATAGGAGAAGACTACAAAGACTTTACAATGGTTAGACCTCATGGTGCTTTAACATTAGACTTTGGTACTGTAGGCAAAGACTTATTCACATGTAGTGTTACAGATGACATAGAACTTGTGCATAAGAATATGATAAGTCAGCAAGTAGAACTAAATCCTTGGGTCCAATTTGATTGGTTTGCATGTTCTAAAGACGAATGGGAACAGGACCAAATGATGTTATATAATAAATGGATTGAAGATAACTATGTAGGAGAGTATTTAGATTTATCTAACCCAATGTACACTCCTGGTAGACATCAATTAGGTCATTGTATTAGTCATAACTTTACACATCCAGAAGAGTTTGTACAAAATATAATTATAGATACTGCAAAGATCAACAGTTTTTTTATTACAGACGATGAAAATAAAACTATTTTATAAAGAATATCCAGCAGAACCAATTGCAGATGCTTCTGATGAATTAATGATTTGGGGAGGCTATGGTGCTACAACATTTCATTACATCTTAAACCATTTAGGAATAGATTATGAATGGTCAGATAATCCTAAAGATAGTTTAGTAATACTTGATATTGGCAGTAGTAACTTTCAGTCTGACAGAGAAAAATTACTAAAATTATGTGATAAGTTCACAGAAAAGTATGGTAAGTTTTTGCTATATACATCACAAGAACCAATAAACAAAGAACATGTAGACTTTTTATTAGACAGATATCCTGACATGTTTATTATGGATGTTAAAAATAAAGTTACTGATAATAATTATATACCGTTTCCATCTTTCTTTGTTAGAATACAAAACAGTTTAATAAACGAAAATATATTTCATTACGAAAGAAACCTTACAAACATTAGTCGTAAGTTTGAGATGTTTCATAATTTAAAGTTTAGATGGACAATAGATAAATTCTTTTGTCATTATTTTTTATATAAACATGGCATAATCGATAAAGGTTTTGTAACTTATCAGCCACCTGAAAATGTATCTCTTGATATTTTAGAATCTGTAGCAGATGCATTTGTTGGGCCTAAGCATGACACTATGGAAGTAATTAGATGTTTACAAGACTTTAAACCTATTAATATAGATAACGACAAAGAGTTTAATGTACTAAAACGATACCATCCTCCTTACTTATACGACAGAAGTTTCTTTAGTTTTATTAGTGAGAACTTTAATAGGACAGACATTGATCATTTTTATATAAGTGAGAAAACATTATATCCTATAATGCAAGGTCATCCTATAATTGTCTCAGGTAATCAAAATATACACAGAGATTTAGAAGAGTATGGATTTGTAATTTTTGATGAACTATTTGATTATAGTTTTGATAAGATAGTAAATGACTGTGAAAGAATAGAAGCAAGTGTATTACAAGTTGCTGACTTTGATCCAGTACAATATGATAAACATTTGAAACAAATAGTTTCTAAAATTTATCACAACCAAAAAAACTTAACTAACTACGGAAGTCCTCTGTGGAAAAAGTTAAAACAAAAAATGATTAATAATTTAGAAAAGGTTATATAAATGAATCAACAAAATTTATTTTCCAGTTATGGAAATAAAAATAACGATACAGTAATTGTGACAGCATTACAAAGCGAGTTGCCGGCACTTGCAATAGACACTATTCTATTAACAGGTGTAGGAAAAATAAATGCCACCCATGCATTAACAAGGTACTTAGAAAGAAATCCAAATATAAGAACAGTGATTAATTATGGTACAGCAGGTGGTGTAGTAGGTGTAAGTAGAGGAGAGGTAGTAGAGTGTTCAACATTTGTTCAAGGTGATATGGATTTAGGACCATTAACTCCTGGACCAGGTATTACATTAGGTGATCCTAAGAATGTTGATTCAGTTTTAAAGTTTGATAGGCCTGGACTTATATGCAGAACGCAGGATCAATTTGTAAGCGACTTATCTGGCTTAGAGATGTTTGAAAATCTTTTAGAAGGTAAAAGATTTAATATTGTTGATATGGAAGCCTATGCTTTAGCCAAAGTATGTAAATTAATGGATAGAGACTTTATATGTTATAAGTACATATCAGACGATGCAAAAGAAGGTGCAGAAGTACAATGGGAAGAAAATGTATCTGGTGGCGAAGAAACTTTTTACAACTTAATTTGTGAGAAACATGGATATACAAAAATATAATAATCTTGTATTAGAAATTATGCAGGAGCCTGAATTTAAGCCTGGCGGATTTGTTTTTAAGCATATAAAAGAAGGCAAATCAGATCCTCTGGTTTCTATTAAAAGTGCTGTAGATCGTATGAGTGAATTATATGATCTTGAAAGAAATGATATAGGTATTGTAAGCGATCTAATATTAGAAAAGTTTATGAATAAGTAACAGTTACAGTTACGTTACCTTGAGTAGAACTATCTGCATTCTGATATACTTTAATTGTATTACTACTGTCTAATGTACCTTGATATACAAAACTTGGATTAACTTGATATGTTCCTGTTGCAGTTAAGTCAATGTAATCATTTTCCATAAGCCTATCATTATCACTATCATCACCTACTGTCATTGAAGCATTTGCACCGTCATATGTTGTATTAACAGTAACCATAACTTCTTCAATCTTGCTACCAAGACTTACATTACCAAGTGTAACTGTACCTGAACTATACAATACATCTGAAGTTAAAACTCCAGCATCAGCAGTTGCACTATCTCTGGTAGCAACACTTGTTAGATTGCTTATGCTACCAGGATTATCTTGATTAGCAACAAATACACCATATTCGCCATCACCTGCATTAGTAACTACAAGTAAATCTCCTTGTTTAATTGTAGCATCTGCAAATACGGCTGTTAAGTCTGCTTTGAAAAATGTTTGTGAGGCTCCTACGGCATCACCTAAACCTGTTGAACCAACGTAATGAGCACCACTCACATAGATTACATTACTTGTACCTGTGCCTATTGCTGTAGGCAAATTGGTTCCTATAAAATGTAACACACCAGATTGATAATCATAATACCATTGGTCGTCATTACCTGAACCTGTTTCAAATAGTTGTGTGCCTGAACTTTGTGCATTTGATAAACCAGTTGCGGCCGCATATACTTTTAACTGATATGTTGCACCAAAAGTAGGCGGTATCCAATTTGTTTTGCTTGTTTTCCAAGTTCTATTATCTGATGCAGTACCATCCTCTGTGGTTTCTAATGCACCACTAACAGCATCTGAATATATATGTACAATACTACTATTAGAAGCAGGTATTGTTCCTGGTATATCACCACTACTTGTCCATATACTTGCAGTTTTAATTATAGGTTCTGAAACTATGGCTTCGTTAGGTGCTTTCTTTTGTGCATTGGTATCAGTCTTCATCTTGCCGAAGCCGACTTTCTTCCAAAGTAAATCTACTTTTTGACTATCTGATATTGCCATTATTCTATACTCAATGCAGTTACTGAGTCACCTGACTCTAATTTTATTCTAACTAATATATTATTTCCTGTAGCATTTGTGGCATTCTGATCTCCAAGTGTTAATGTAAATGTATCATTACTATAACTTGTTCCGTCTATAATTCTATCACCTGAAGTAAATGCACAACCATTAGATCCATTACCGCCATTACCTGTATCACTACCTGGAGTACCAGCACCTGCATAAGTTAGACCTGCGTCTAACCAACCATTCAATCCACTTGCATCATCAATGTCAGTGCCTGGCGCGGCTATAAAGAAACCACTAACTGTTCCAGATAATCTTACTGTAAAGTTAGCCATTGTTGTTCTTCTAAATGCAAAAGTAAAGTATTGTGCTCCACTTCTGCCTGTGTTTAAGTTTGGACCTGCAGGTAAATAACCTGAACTTAAATTTGTATCAAAATGTTTTAAAGTGTTGAATCTATTTACTGCTTCACTTGTACCTGCAATAGTTACTGCACCACTCCAAACATTTGCAGTATAATTATTAACACCAGAACCAAATGCTGGTGTGTCTGCACTACTGCCAAAGCCTGTAATTCTTTTACCATCGTCATCAAAACCAGCACCTAAACTATCTGAAACTGTTATTGTGCCCTCATCAAATGTTGGGGTTGCTGTCCATACTTGTAATTTTGTACCATGGTCTGCTGTATAACTACCAAACCCATTCATGTTTGTTGCTCTAAATTTTACGCCTTCAACGACTGCTCTACTACTTGAAGTTATATCTACTATAACATCACCTAATGAGTATGCTCCTCCAACACCTACGTTTGCTAAAGGTGTACCACTTGAAAGCATAGTTGACGTACCATCTATTTGTGCATAAGTTCTTGCTTCTTGTTGTACCGCTGAACCACTTGTACCTTCTGCATTAGTTCCACTTGCTATATCAAAAATACTTGAACTATCTAAAAATGCTTGACCTGTTAGGTTTGTTACTGTAGCACCTACCAACTTAACTTGTGGAGAACCTGTATTATAATATGGAATACCAGAAACATATCTATAAGAACCTGCTGTTTCTTCTGCCAATGATGCACTTCCTATATCAACTGAAGGTGTGGCTGTTAAATTATCTTTTACTATATAAACATTATTTGTTGAACCTGTTGCTGTATGTTTTATAGAAACACTATGTACACCGTGATTTACACTACTAATATCTTTTGTTACTCTTCCACTAAACACTTGATAGAAGTTCTTAGGATAGGTAGTAGAACTAATTTCATCGTATGCATCTCCTTCATCTGTAATTATAAGTGAGGTAAATGTTCCTGTTTCTCCAGTGGATGTACTAAATGCTTTAGAACCATCTGCACTACCGTCAAATTCAGCACTTGCTGTACCACTATCGCTTCTATATGCATTAGATATAGAGGTAGTACTAATTGAAGTTGTTGTGTCATATCTTCGTGCTGTGGTGCTGTTTAAACTGCTACCTGCCGCTAAACTACCACCTGTAAAGTCTGTTGCATTAACACATAATTTACTTGTATCTTGTGCAGAAGTACTCAGTTGTATTGTTTTTGAACTTACTCCTGCAGGTGCACTTGGCACTGATTCTAATGTTACTGATGTTGATTCGTTATCTGATTGAGCAGTAATATCAGGTGTACCAGTTGTTGTTAGTTGTATATTATAGGTGCCTGGAGTTTGTGAAGAATAATCATGAGTAATATTTGCACTTGTACTACCTGCACCAGATGTTATGTTTGCATCTGAACTGCCATCACCCCAAGTGTATGTAAACACGTTACCATTTTGAGAAGTGTTTTCTACTGTGACTACACCTCTGTTTGTACCACTTAAATCTGTGCCTGCATAAAGAGTTCTATCATTATCGTTACTTGATCTTAATGCTTTTGAAGTAGAACTTGCTGTAAGATTTGCTCTAACGTCTGGTTCAAGATGCACAGTAAAGTTTGTGCTTGTGAAAGGTGAACCAGTATGTGAAGAATATACTTGTAAATTACCTGTATAATTAGCATTAGCACCTGAGGATTGATCACTACCACTTAATGTGTAAGTATGATTAATTGTTCCGTCTGTGTCACCAGCACCACCTCCACCTGTTGCTACAGTTGATGTGGTTCCATCGCCCCAATTATATACATAATAGATACCAAATGTAGCATTACTACCAATAGTATCTTCTGTTGTATTAGTAAATGTAACAACTCCACCACCTGTTGCTTCTTCATTTATAACATTTGTAGAACTTAATGAAACAGAAGGTGTATGAGTATCATAAACTTTAAATACTGCAGATGCATTATTAGGTATTACACTTGGGTCTGCTGTAGTATGAGTCAATAGTGTAAGTTTAACATTATATGCTCTATCTGTTTCCGTAGATGTTGTAAAAACATGACTTAATCTTGCACCTTGTGTTCCACCTGCATCTGTATCTGCGGCAATACTTGAATTAGCACTTCCGTCTCCCCATTCAACTCTGTAAGTTGCATCGGCACTACCTATGTTTGTTGTTTCATTATCTAAATATACTGTAGTTCCATCATCAGTATGTGTAATTGTTGAGCCACCACTTAATGCACTTTTAATTAAGAAGCCTGATACAGGGTCTGCAGTAAATAATGTAATTAAATTATTTTTTGTTACAGATGCTGTACTACCTTCACTACCACTAACAGCACTATTATTGAATGCTGTAACAGTAACATCAAAAGGTGAATTAGAATTATCTGTGTAAGTATGACTTGGAGTAGAATCTGATATTGCAGTATCTGTACTGCCATCACCCCAATTAATTGTAAATCTATTTGGATTACCAACAGTGGTCAATGTAAGTGTCGCTGTTAATGGTGCACCACCTGAAGACACATCTGTTGCGGCATCTACACTTTTAACAAAAGTATTATTTCTAACATTTTCTAATGCTTCATTTAATTTATCTATACCTTCTGCTACTTTTGTTGTATTTGTCAATGACTGTACAGCACCATCAGTCCAACTACCGTCACCTGATGCTGAAATGTTTCCTAATTCTAAAGCAAATCCATCAGAGGCCGCTTCTGCATCTAATTGTGCCTTAGTAACAAAATCTGTGGCACCAGAGGCATTTGCTCCTCTTACTACTGTCAAAGCACCGCCCTCTGTAGTTATGGAAACTACACCTGTATCTGAATTTGCTTGTAATTTGGGTCCGAGTTTTCCAAGTTGTACGTTATTGCCAACTCCGATTAAACCGTAATTTTTGACGTTTGCCACGTAAGAACTCCTAACACTATGCTTTTATTTATCAAATATTGGTTGACTTCATATTCATATATGTTATAATGTAAACATGAAAAATTACCTAATAATTGGCGATGTACACGCAGATTTTGACGTGTTTTCTAATGCTGTACAGTTCGCAACTGATAACGATATGCATTTGGTTAGTGTAGGAGATCTTATTGACAATGGTACCGATGGTGCTAAGGTTATAGATGTTATGTTATCTCTTGTGAAAGAAGGTAAAGCGACTTTTGTTAAAGGTAATCACGAACATAAAATTATTCGTTGGTGCAACGGTCACGATGTAATTATTGGCCCACCTAATCAGGTTACAATAGATCAATTTAACATGCCTGGCGGTGACGTTTTTAAGTCTAATTTTATAGACTTGGTTGAAAATTATGGGCATGACTATTTGAGAATTGAAAACAAAAACTATATTGCTCACGCAGGAATGCATAAAGACTTTTGGCAGGCTGATTTAACAAATAATAAAATTACCAAAGATATGATTAATGCTATGTATTTTGGTCAAGCAGATCATAAGACTACATATGAATATAAAGGACAAACGTATCCTAAAAGAATATATAATTGGGTAGATTTTGTTCCTGCAGGAGTTAGATTAATTGTAGGTCATGATCCTGCACCATTAAATGAAGAGCCTAACTTTGATAGTTTTCAACACGAGCCAAAAGTATTTAAAAATGATAATGGAGGAGAAATTATCTTCTTAGATTGTGGTGCCGGAAAAGGTGGCAAGTTATTTGGTGTGGTGTTAAATAGTAGCACAAATGAGACAGAAACTTTTGTAGAGTTTTAATTATGGATTATGTTATTGTTGTAATTGTTTTAGTACTCATGTATCTTATATGGGAAGACAAAAATAATAGGCCAAGACATTGAAATTAAATTATAAAGATTGCGGTAAGATCGGATTTACTTGTAGCACGTTTGACTTGCTACATGCTGGTCATATTACAATGTTAGAAGAAGCAAAACATCATTGCGATTATCTTATTGTAGGATTACAGAATGATCCTACAATTGATCGTCCAGAGAAAAATGCTCCTGTACAAAGTATTATAGAAAGACAAATTCAACTCGCCGCTGTTAAGTTTATAGATGAAATAATTGTTTATAACACTGAACAAGATCTTATAGATTTATTATTAACTTTGCCTATAGATGTTAGAGTGTTAGGTGATGAATATAAAACAAAAGACTTTACTGGTAAAGATATTGCAAAACAACGTGGTATCAAGATTATATATAACGGAAGGGATCACAGTTTTAGTAGTTCAAGTTTGAGAAAGAGAGTAGTTTTAGCAAACTCGGACATGGTAAATAAAAACAAATGAATACTTTAAAAGCAGGATTACTTTTGTTTGGTGCATTAGTAATTAGCAGACTATTACCGTTACCACCAAACAGCGAACCACTATTAGGTCTTGCAGTTCTAACACCGTACCTAACTAAAAATAATTTAGCATTTTTATTTCCTTTATCAGTAATGCTTATATCGGATTTAATTATAGGTTTACACAATAGCATGTTAATGACTTACTCTGCATTAGCATTAGCACCATTTATTAGCAAATGGTTGCAAGGAAGATTATACACATCACTGTTTGGAAGTTGGTTAGTATGGCATGTGATGGCAAATTTAGGACAAACATATCCTCCATTTACTTTAGAATCATTACTATTTGATATTAGATTTTTGGCAAGTGGATTGGCTGTTGTCTTAATGTATGATATTATGAGAAGAACATGGCAGACAGTATATCGAGAAGTATAGCAAAAAGTATTACATGGAGAATTACAGCAACATTAACAACAATTTTGATTGCATGGATAATATTAGGAGACATAACACCTGCTTTAGCCATAGGCGGAATAGAATTTTTTGCAAAGATGTTTATATATTTTGTACATGAACGTTTATGGTCAGCAGTTAGAACAAAATGAAGGTTAAGTTTGAAGAAGCATTTATGGATGTTGCAGAAAGATTTGCACAATTAAGTAGTGCCAAACGTGCCAAAGTAGGTTGTATTATTGTAAAGGATAATAGAATAATTAGTATTGGGTATAATGGAATGCCAAGTGGATGGTCTAACGAATGTGAGATTAAAGAAACTATTAATGATGTCCCCCACATGAGAAGAGATTATGCTGAAAAAGGTTACACAATGCACAGTTCTGCAGACTCTGTAGTTTGGAATAAATTAAAAACAAAACCAGAAGTATTACACGCAGAAGCAAATGCTATAGCCAAAGTTGCTCAAAGTCCTGAGAGTTGTAAAGATGCAACATTATTTTGTACTCACATGCCTTGTATTGAATGTGCAAAATTAATACATCAAGCAGGTATTTCGCATGTTTATTATAGAATACCATACGAAGCAGACAAAGGTTCAGGCAGAGAGTTTTTAGAAAATTGTAGTATAACATTAACACATTTGGTTGACAAATCAACAGAATTATTATAAAATAAAGGATATTATGGCAGTAAAAAGTACAACACAGATGACTAAAAAAGAACTTATTGATGTAATCAATGAGAAAAATACAGTTATTGCTGATTTAAATGCAAGAATAGACGAATTAGAAGGTATGGCAGTATCAAGCCAAGCAAAACCTTTAGATGCTGATACAAGCAGACTTATTTCATCTATGAACGCAAGAATAAAGGCACTTGAAGAAAGAATCGATGCATAAGGTATTTGTTTACGGAACATTAAAAACAGGAAATGATGTTAGAGGATTAAACTCTATGGGCATCAATGCAACTCCTTATGGTATTGCATATACAGAATATCCTGATTACAATATGTTAGATTTAGGTGCTTTTCCGGGTGTTACCCTCAACGGCAAATTTAAAATTAAAGGTGAGGTTTGGGAAGTAGACGACGAAGGATTAGAAATGTTAGATGCTATAGAAGGATATCCTGATTTTTATCAAAGAACACCAACACCTACCACACAGGGTAAAGCCTGGATGTACTTTTTAGATGGTAAACTTTACAAAGGTGCAACTCCAGAGGATAGTGATCAAATTACTATTGACGGAGACACCTTAATATGGAATTAGCATTTTTTACTGCTTTTATTGTTAAACATATTATTGCTGATTATTTCATGCAATATAGTTGGATGATAAAAGACAAAGCAACATATGGTGCTTTTGGTGGACTTGCTCATGCAGGTTGGCATGGTATATTAACATTAATTGTATTAATTATATTTGCAAATGTGTCAATTAGTTTTATTTTAATGTTAGCATTTTTAGATTCACTATTGCATTATCATATTGACTTTGTTAAAAGTAATGTATGGAAAAGAAAGAAGTTAGGTCCAAGTGATCAATTGTATTGGGTAACACATGGTGTTGATCAATTACTTCACATGCTCACTTATATCTTAATTTTAGGATTAATATTATGACAAGAAAAGTTAAAAGCCATAGTACAAAATTAGATGATGTAATTATTGAAACAGATAAAGGCAAAGAGTTCACAGTAGGTGAAATAAAACATTCAAACAGAGTTGTTAAAAGTGCTACACCAAAACAAGATCTAAGTTGGTATATAAAATGGACTGCAAGTATCTTTATTCTTGCAAGTATGAGCATAAGAGGTATTGAAGGGTTACAACTATATGATATCGTTCTTAGTCTAATTGGTGTATCTGGTTGGATGGCTGTAGGCCTATTATGGAAAGACAGAGCATTAATACTTTTAAATGGTGTAGGCATATTGTTTTTCTTAAGAACTCTTATTGCAGATTACATAATAACCTAACCAATATTTTAAATTATGTTACAAAAAACACAATAAATAGTTTTGATGAAAGATAAAATCTTAGAGTATAACAGACAACCACAATTAAGCCAATGGTTTAACTCACAGTTAGACAAATTTATGGCTTCAGGTATATATCATAACAACTTAGATCTTTTAGAGAATAAGTTAGTATCAGATTTAGAGAATTATAAAAACAAATATCAAATAGAAAACGTAGTTTTAGGCGTAAGTGGTGGTATTGATAGTGCTGTATCGGCCGCATTGTTTAAGAATGCAGGCTGGAATGTTACAGGTGTATTGTTACCTATCTTACAAAATCCAGAAGAAACAGACAGAGGACAAGAAGTATGCGACAAACTTGAAATAGAATGTGTTAAGGTAGACTTAACATCAGTATATGAAAAGTTTATTTCAGAGATGAGAGACGCAGACTTTTTGTTGTTTGAAGGCTTAGATAACTCCAAGGAAGTCCGAGTTAGAAGAGGTAACATTAGAGCCAGACTCAGAATGAATACCTTATATAACATGGCGGCGAGTAAAAAAGGTCTTGTTGCAAGTACAGATAATTTTAGTGAACTTGCGGCAGGCTTTTGGACACTTCATGGAGATGTTGGTGATATAGCACCAATACAAAGTCTAACAAAAAGTTGGGAAGTACCTGCTCTTGCAGAAAGATTAGGTGTCCCCCAATCTGTAATCGATGCAGTACCTACTGATGGGTTGGGTGTTGCAAATGGTGACGAGGACCAATTTGGTTTTAGTTACCTCGAGTTTGATATTGCTTTATTTTCGTTGTTTGAAAGTAAGTATATCAAACAACAACTTGAAGATGATAATGATGCTAATATAATCAATGAAGTTGAAAAACGTATTAGATCTACTATTTACAAAAGGTTTAATCCTTTAAATCTTCAACACCCATATTATACCGAGAGGTACTCTCAATTAGAAGAGTTAGATAACCATTTAGATAAAGGAGATTAACCATGGAATCTGCAATCGGAATAGGTTTTTTAGTTGTACTTGGAGGATTTGTTGCTTATCAAATATTCTTTAACAAGAATGAGGTAGCAGTTAAACCAAGTGTAAGTGCACCAGCACCTGTAGTAAATGAGGCTGTTGTTAAAGCACCTACAAAAGCAGAACTTAACAAGTTGACTAAAAAAGCAATTGATGAAAAAGCGGCTGAAGTCGGCATCACACTTGATGCAAGAAAGACTAAAGAGTCTATGATAAAAGACTTTCAGTCAGAGTTTAAAAAACTCAAGTAAGCGAAACACAAGTCTTACCAAAGAACCTCGGCTTGACCGGGGTTTTTTGTTAAATAACACATAATGATAAAAGTAAGCCTTGTACAACCAAACTTCAGAACGGGAGGAGACTCTTTTTCTGGATATTGGTTGCCTTACAGCATAGGTTGTGTATATTCTTATAGTGCCTACGGTGAATTCAAAGATAAACTTGAAATAAATCAAATATTATTTAGAAGAGAGCATACAGATAAAGCCTCAGATAACATGACAGGCGACGATATTGTTTTGTTTTCTAATTACATGTGGAATTGGGAATACAACAAGGCACTTGCTAAACAATTAAAAGAAAAGTCTCCTGATACTGTAATTGTATTTGGTGGACCAGAAGTAAACGAAAACTATCCTGAAAAACAATTAGAAGAATTGCCTTATGTAGATGTTGCAATGATATCAGAGGGTGAATTGAATTTCAATGCATTTCTACATGATTACCTCAAAGGGGATATCAAAAGACTATATCAGGCAAATAGAGTAGATGATTTAGATATCCCAAGTCCTTATATGACAGGATTATTTGATAATTTAATATTAGATAATCCTGATATCAAATGGAGTACAACATTAGAAACAAATAGAGGGTGTCCTTTTAGTTGTAGTTTTTGTGATTGGGGAAGTTTAACTTATGCAAAAGTAAAAAAGTTTCCTGAAGAAAAAGTATATCAAGAGATAGAATGGTTGGGTGCAAACAAAATAGAATACATCTTTATGGCAGATGCTAATTTTGGTATATTTCCTGATAGAGATATGGCCATTACAGATTATATTTTAGATGTTCAAGCAAGAACTGGATACCCTGCAACTGTAAATGCAAACTGGCATAAGAATTCAAAACAAAATGTAATAGAAATTGTTAAAAAATTTATTAGTAATGGATTTAATAGGGGAATGACATTAAGTGTTCAAAGTATGGACGATGATGTTTTAAAAATTATAAAACGTAAAAACATGCAGAGCAGTCACTTAGGTGCAATGATGGACTTGCTAAACAGCGAAGGTATTGGTAGTTACACAGAATTAATTTTGCCTTTACCAGGTGAAACTACTGAAACTTGGCGTAATGGATTAGCACAGGTATTGGATATTGGTCAACATAATAGTATTGAAATATGGTTTCATCAAATATTAGAAAATGCTCAAAGCAACCAACCTGATCATAAAAATGAATTTGGTTTTGATACTGTTAAATTACCTGATTATGTTATGGGAGATCCAGAACCAGATCATCAGCAACACATATCTGAAGTTACCGAAGTTGTTTGTAGTACAAACACAATGACATATGATGAATTTTTAGATTGTTGGATGTATGCTTGGATGATTATAAACTTTCACGTAGGAGGATGGAGCCAAGTAATAACCCGTTATAACGATAAACAGCAAATAATGGCGTATAAGACTGCATATGAGCGTCTGTACGCGGCGATTTGTAATGATGACGGTATATGCGGTGCCATGTATAAAAAAACACGCAAAATGCTGGATAATTACTTGCAAAATAACGAATTATCCGATGGAGCAAGTGGACATACATTGTTTTGGTTTGCAAATAGAACCTTACACAAACATCATAATGAAGTTATGGACTTTATATTAGGTGTATTTGGTGAGGAAGATACACAATTAGGTAATGCTCAAAGGTATTTTGTTACAAATATAGACAATGAATATCCAATTAATATCGAATTAGATAATAATTATTATGAATTTATTAGCAGTAAAGATACAGAATTAACCAATAAAACACAAAAATATAGTTTAAATGTAGAAAAAAATTGGAATAGTGATCAACAATATATTGAGTGGCTATATTTTAGACGTAGACAAGGATTTGGAAAGTGCAAATGGTCAGAGATGATATAATTATTAATGATAATAATATTTTAGTAGATATTTTATATTGCCCACAAGGTAATTTAGGTGAGGTTGATGCATTTAATTGGGTAAATTATTATGAAAAAGAATTAATTGATTATTGTGATAAGCCATTAAATGAATATAATATAGAATTTAATCACAAATTTGAAAGTAATACTATGCATTTTGGTGAAAATAATGAAATATTCTTTTTACATCTACATAAATTTTGTGAAAATAATAATATTAATCCTTCCCAAATAACATTTACAAATGCTAATTTCAAAATTTGGGAGAATTATCGTTTATGGAAATTAAATGAAAGACCTAATGCAGAATCAATAAATTTTAAATGCATATTTCATATGATGAATTTTTATAGCGAATACACATTTAATGATTATCCTTTAAAACAACCTGAGAATAGTAATTGGATATTTCTTAATCACATTGAAGTAAATGCAGATAGGCCAATGAATTATGTTTATAATTGTTTAAATAGAGTGCCACG
>MDTD01198312.1_pt1 | contig 16421 bp, 21 predicted proteins | sample 811221 | NCBI WGS metagenome assembly MDTD01 (sample SAMN05326646, study PRJNA326480) | marine metagenome | isolation source: seawater | place: Pacific Ocean: South West | collected 2011 | reverse complement strand
CTGAGCTTGTCCAGGCGGATATTGGTCTTTCCAACCCAGAAAGGACGGAAATCATTTCCGGTGTCTATGCCGGGGATGAAGTTATCACCATGGGCTATGGAAACTTGCAGCCAGCTGTTCCTGTAATAGGAGTTTCGTGGACAGACGAAGGTATTGAAAATTTGCCACTAGCTAGCGAAGTGGCAGGAAACCGCTTGGATTCTAGCAACAATTGGACTCTTGAGCAGATGGTCGACCATATCATGCTTAAGATCACACTAGATCCGATACCACCAAAAAACAAGAATAATGCTCTTTTGTTAAACCTTGAAAAGCATGGTGGCTCAAAGATTACAGGCGCGAGCATCTCGGCTGAATCTTCAATGCCAGGAATGGACATGAAAGGACCAGATCTTAAATCTTCTAATGAAGGTGGCGGCAGATATCTGATGAAAAGCAACTTTCACAGCGGTCTATGGAAAGTGGATCTCATGATCAAGGGTGCTTCAAAAGACCCAGTGAGAATGGTCGTAGAAGTGGAGGTGCCTTAGAAATGACTAGCGAGATAAAGACACCTTCCAACTCAACAGATGGAAACAATGGTCATGAGCCGCCTAATGACCGAGGATTCAATATTACAAAATGGTCAATCGAGCACCCATACACAATTGCGTCTTTCTACATGGCCATGGTGCTTCTGGCATTTATCGCTATCGGCTTTTTCATGCCGAAAAGAATGATGCCATATGTCGAGAGCCCACTGGTCGGCATAGTGACTATGCAGCCAGGCCTGTCCGCAGAGGAGATGGAGCTTTATATAAGCAAGCCAATTGAAGAGCGGATGGTCGACATTAGAGGAGTTCGCTACATACGCTCAACCTCTCAAGAAGGACTTTCCATGGTCTCTTTGGAGTTCGACTATGGGGAGGATATGCAACGGGTAGAAACTGAGGTACAAGCACTGATGACCGTTGTGCAGGCTGATCTCCCCACCACAGGAGCCAACTTGAAGCCAGCCTGGGTTCTTCTTATTGACCCCCTCAATCTTCCTGTCATCTCATACAACCTTACAGCACCTTCCTGGGATCCTGTCCGACTGAGAGAGTTTGCGGATAATGAAGTCGTAAATCGACTGAAAAAGGTTCACAATGTCTGGTCAGTCTTTGCCTTTGGTGGCTACAAAAGACAGCTGCAGATCATTCTGGATCGAAATAAGCTTGCCGCGTTCGGCTACTCAATACTGGATGTAAAAGACGCTTTAGACAAGCAAAACATTGCAAAACCTGCTGGCAGACTGACTCATAGCGACTCGGAGACTATAGTACGCATTAATGCCCTGGCAAGTGATGAGAAACAAGTAGAGAATTTCCCCATCGGGTCTGTAGGCGACCGTGTCGTCTACATCAAGGACGTCGGTAATGTTGTAGACACATTTTGGGAGCGGAGATCCGCATATCACTTTATTGACCATGGCAAGATAAAGCCTGGTATTGAAGTCAGTGTCATTCAAGAACCAGATGCTAGCTCTCCATGGGTGATAGAAGGTGTTGAGAAGGTCGTCAAACAAATAGAGCATGAGTACCCAGGAGTAAAATTCGAAGCCAGCTACGATAACTCTCATTTTGTTGACATCCTCATGGATAACATGATTCATGAGCTAGTTGCTGCAATTGTTATGACCGGAATAGCCGTCCTGCTATTCCTTGGGAACTGGCGCGGCACAATGATTTCTATGATCACCATACCAATCTCATTGGCTATGGCGGTACTGTGTCTTATCCCCCTGGGCATGACACTCGATAGCTCAACCCTTATTGGCCTGCTTCTTTCAATTGGACGACTCGTAGATGATTCAATTATTGATATTCACTCAATCGAACGTCATCTTCGCATGGGCAAAGACCCCAAAACGGCGACTATTGACGGAATAACAGAAGTAAGGCTGGCCGTTGCAGCTTCGACAATAGTTCTTGTACTAGCACTTGCGCCCTTGCTTGTATGTGGTGGAATCGTTGAACAAATGTTCGTGGGTCTGGTTTGGCCAATAATCTTTGGTCTTTTGGCATCGTTTCTAGTATCCCTGACACTGACTGCTGTTTTGGCAGAGAAGTTTTTGAAAGCGAAACCAGTTAACCCGGATGAATCGGATGAACATTGGCTAGAAAGAAAGGTCAGAGTATTAGCTCTGGACCCATTCGATCGCCTTTTGACCAAGTTAGAAAAATGGTATGAGGACTGCATTCGATGGCTTTTGAAGCATCGCTTCGTAAACATGGCTCGAATACTTTCTACTGTAATGATTGGATACTTCTTTTTCAACTTCATCGGTAGTGAAATGATGCCCCTGGCTGACATTGGTCAAGCCTATGGGATTTTAGAAGCTACACCAGGAACCTCTTTTGAGCGGACAGAAAAGATAGTCACGGAAGTAGAGAAGATTATGGCTCGCTATCCAGAGATAGAGCGAGTTTCTACTGAGATCGGTTTCGATCCTGGTGGCACCTATTTCAACGGATATAACATGAGAGACGCCAACTGGGCTTCGTTCATGATTACTTTGAAAGACAAAGACAAACGCAAGAAAAATATGTGGGATGTGATTGACTCCATTCAAGAAGAGGCTCTTGCGACCATACCTGGAATCAGGCGGTTTCAAATAAAGGAAATGGGCTCGGATGTGATGGCGAGCTCTCAAGCTCCTATTTCCATTCTAGTAACCGGCACGAACATGGAGGTATTAGACAAGCTGTCTAAGCAAGTCGAGGAGATTGCTAGAAAAACCTTTGGAATGCATCAGGTCGCTACTGACTGGGGACTAAACAAACCAGAAGCACAAATTGTTGTAGATAGAAGACGTGCGCAGGAGGTCGCACTCACGCCTTCCCAAGTGGCAGATCAAGCCTACTATTCGATAACTGGAGCCTTAACAGAAGAATACTATCGATTACCCAATCAACGTCAAAGAACTATTCAGCTTCGCTATGACGAACCACAGAGACGTGATCCGCAAGATCTCCTTCTTATGATGATCACCACTCCCGATGGCAAGCAGATACCACTAAGCACCATAGCTGACGTGAAGTACAGACGCTCACCCAACCTTATTAATCATGACCAGATGAGAAGAGCAATTACTGTCATGGGTTTCTATCGGATGAATGAGCCTCCTTCTATGGATCTTGCCATGGAGGTGATGATGAAATCAATGGCAAAACTAAATTGGCCTCCAGGTTACGGAATGGAGATGCGAGGAGACATGACCCAGATGATGGACTCTTTTGCTCGCCTGTTCGTAGGTCTTCAACTGGCCGTTTTGTTTATCCTTCTAGTCTTAGTCGCTCAATTCCGTGGATTCCTACAGCCACTGCAAATGATCTTCTCTCTGCCATTAGAGCTATCGGGAGTGTTTTTCGCATTGTGGTTGGCCCATCAGACCTTTTCCAGTGTCTCTATCATGGCAATTATCGTGGTTACTGGCATGGATGTGACCACTGCAATTCTTTTAATCGACCATATATTGAGATACAGGCAACAAGGCATGCCACGCGATGAAGCTATAGCACGAGCTTGCCCGGAGAGGCTGCGACCAATTTTGATGACAACGACAATCACGATCATCGTCATGGTTCCAGTTGCATTCTTTCCGAAAACAGGTATTGATGCCTATTCACCACTGGGCACGGTCGTAATTGGAGGATTAATAGTAGGAACCGTACTTAGCCTATTTGATATTCCAATCATGCATGCCTATGTAGATGACTTAGTCAATCTTTTCAAGAGGAAAAAGGCATGAATAGCGACCAGAGCAGTGATCGAAAAGCCGCAATAAGACGAAGATACTTTTCTTCTTTGGGAGTACAACTTGCGATTGCAGTGCTGTTCATCTCAATTCTTTGGTTCATGTCGAATCAAGAAAAACCCAACGTGAGAATTGAACATAAGGTTGTACCGAGCGAGAACAGTGCTGTGACTTATGAGCCAACGATAGGGGACTTGCTGGCCAATAAGGAAAAACTTCAGTTGAATAGGACTCAAGTTCAAGATCTGACAAAGCTTCAAGAGAGACAGAATCAGGACCTGATTCCCGTTGAGAAACAACTGAAAGATGCCATTGCCGACTTCGAAAGCTTCATGGCTGCGAGGGGAAAAAAGCGCACAAACATGGGAGAGATCCTGAGTCATTCAGGGCCAGCAACAACTCTCGGCAAGCGAAAAAGGTTGCTTATTCAAACCTACTCTCAGGAAGCCATAAAGCTTCTGAACAACAACCAGAAGATCTTGGCTCTTCAGCTCAAACCCAAGCCCCACAAAAGCTCTCAAATAGAAGAAGGAGACAACAAAAAGACTGATGCTACGCACTAAGATCTCCACAATAGTACCGATATCAATTCTTTCAGTTGCTTTGCTGAGCATACCGGCATTGGCTGAAGATAAGCCGCTCCTCAGACCCCCGATTAAATCTGGCGGAAAATCTCAAAGGCCAACCAGCCATACCCAGGCAACTCAAATTCTTTCTGGCAATCCAATCAGGTTGCGGGTAACGAAAGATGAGCTGTCATCCGATTTGCCAAGTTTAGATAAGCCTCTCTCTCTAGACAATGCTGTAAAGATCGCTCTCAAGAACAATTTGGAGTTTCTCGCTTCCAGTGAGGAGTGGTCCGGCTCAAAGTATCTTGCTAGAGCAGCGCTGGCGAGATTCGGACCACAAGCATCCTTCAGCCTATTTTATGCGAACTCCAGTATAAATCAAATGCTCCGCCCCATGGATGGTATCGTCACGCCTGCTCCGATGCAACCCATAGTTCGAGGGAACTCTCTTCACGCACTGTTTTCAGGATACCAGCCGATCTTCACAGGTGGGAATCTTCTGGGAGGTTATAAAGCTGCAAGAGCAATAGAGAGGCAATCACTTGCAACTTATCGCTCTGATCGTATTAAAGCTGCACTAAAAGTGAAAGAAGCCTATTGGAAAGCCGCATGGGATCTAGCAAAACTTCAGGTACAGGAGGACTATGTCAAATATCGGAAGTGGAGCGTTGGTCTGATGAAGGCCAAATATGATGAAGGAAAGGTTCCAAGAGCCGATCTTCTTAGAGAAGAGGCTGAGTTAGCGAAGGCTCAACAGCTAGTAAATGAAGGATATCGTGACTACAACACATCCTTACTGGATCTTAAGGTGGCCATGGGAGTGAGCATCGGTTCGCAAATTTCCCTTCAGGACGAGCTTTTGTTTAAGAAAATAGTCAATGAATATGTCCACTATCTGCACGAAGCAAAGCTCAGCCGACCTGAAATTATGCAAGCCGATGAAAAGGTAAAAGAAGCCAAGGCTAAGTACATGATTGCCAGGAGTAAGTATTCACCTCAACTTGGTGTGTACGGGGTGGCCACTAACGCAACTGGCAGGACCCCTGGTATAGCTGACAATGTCAATGGAAGATGGGGCGGAACCATCGCAGTTCAAGGAGCCATAACTCTTTTTGACTCGGGCCAAAGATTCAATGAGCTTCGATCTGCCAGAGCAATTGTTCGAAAAGCTCAATTTGAAAGAAAGAACGTCCATCTGAATGTGGCTAAAGAGGTCTCTCAAGCCTGGATCGATCTTGACATTGCCGAACGAAACGTAAGCCTCGCCAAAGCAGAGGTGGTGTCAGCAAAAGAAGACGAAAGACTTTTCTATCGGCGATGGCAGGTAGGAAAGGCTATCGAGCTTGATTATTTTGTGTCAGGAGTAAAGTACTTCGAAGCCAGGCTTCGACTCCTGCAGGCAACCTATGACTACCGTGTTTCTGAAGCTCGACTGATATGGGCTAGTGGAAATGTTTAGGCCGCCGGAGGTGCGCTATGGAAAACAGAACAAAGGAATCTAAAAAACTGTCGGAATGGAACATGTTGATGTGGTTAGGCCAGATGACCTATGAAGACGGGAAATACAAGGTCGCTGAGCTCAAGTTCAAGAGAGCATTGAACTGCCTGGAAGAGCTAAACATCAAAGATCAGAGATTAGCATCTAATCTTAACGGACTTGCACTTTGCTATTGCGCTCAGGGAAATCACAAGAAGTCCGATGCACTCTACAAAAAGGCTATTGAGATAGATGAAGCCGCAGCAGATTTTGATAAAGCTGCGACGACAATTGACTTCAATAATTTAGCGACACATTACCGCGATCAAGGATTGTATGAGAAGGCTGAACCTCTGTATCAGAAGGCTCTTAGTTATTGGGAAAAGAACGAGAGAAGTCCGGAGATTGCATCCGTACTTACAAATCTCGGTCTTATGTACTGTCAGATGGGTCAATGCGGAGTTGGCGAATCGTTTTTCCGAAAGTCTCTTTCAATGGAGCTAAGTATATATGGGCGAGACAGCAGAGAATATGCGCAAACTGCCGTGAATCTAGCATCCAATCTATGCATGCAAGGCAAATGTGAAGAAGCGGAGCCTTTTTTTGAGGAAGGTATCAGAAAACTAGGTTATCAAATCGGACCAAGACCAGAACTTGCCGATGCCCTTGAGCTGTACCTCGAATACCTAGAGAAGACTCATCAAGAGACAAAGAAAATCGAGAAAGTTTCAAAGAGCATAGACAATCTTCGAAAGAAGAAGAGGTGAAATTCATGGATAAATCAGCATCAGAACAAAACGGACACGATTGCTGTGATTCAGACAGCAAGGTTGTTGAAAAGCCATCTTCTTCAAGAAAGTCTAGTTATTTAAGCGGTATCGTAGCAGGTATATTAGCGTGTCTTTGTTGCTGTCTTCCTGTTGTAGCGTTAGCAGTAGGTCTAGCCACAATTCAAAATGTAGCGTGGTTGCAGCGCTACCATACTGCTTTAGAGGTTGTTAGCTGGATCATAATGATACTGGCTGTCTTATTCATATGGGCGAAGCATCGCCAATCGGAAGTTCCAATGCTCAAAGACAAGCATTTTTGGACTCCACTTATCTGCATGATTATTGTTTACTCCGGTATGACTTACCTGGTCCAGACATATTTAGCACCAGCATTTCCTGCAGTCTCCGGTCATCAACATTAGCCGGTTGGAGGTCTTATGCCGTTTAAGAAGTACAGGAGCAAAAACACCTCAGATGCCAGGAAGAGCAGATTCGGTAGACGGAGCCTGGTTTCTTATCTGACAGCTTGTGTCGCAGCTATTCTATCTTGCTTCTGCTGTACTATTCCAATCACTCTATCAGCCCTGGGTTTTTCTGACCTCGCTGAATTACCTATATTCAAACAGTACGGATGGGTTTTCGATGTGCTTGCTCTTCTTGCCATGTTGGCAGGCATGTTCTTCTTGTGGTATCACCATAGCCACCAATACACGAAGCTATGGGACGACCTTGAATTTTGGTTGGCCTGCCTTTTCATGGTGATTTTATTCGGCGTGCTGGCTATTGGCATTAATACCTATCTGTCAAAGAGGGTTCCGAATCACAGCAATGGAACACAGCATTCTACAAGGAGTATCTAATGAGCAATACAATTTCCAAAGATCCAATTTGTGGGATGAACGTAGATGAGAATTCTGAGTTCTTCGTAGATGACTGTCATCGCAGAATACTTTTCTGTAGCGAGCCTTGCAGAGAGCAATATTTACGACGTCTGCCCAAAAACATTGATCCTGTTTGTGGAATGCATGTCAGCGATAGCTCACCATACAAGTTTGATGAAGCCGGAAAAACGCTAGCTTTCTGCAGCGTTGACTGTCGAGCCGTTTACCAAAGGAGACTGTCAGAAAACACTGAAGGTAACCCGAGATGTATCGATCTATAAGTAGTTTATGTGATTTATCAACAATAGGAGAAAAGATCATGATGAAGAAGACATCCGTTATAGCAATTTCTTTTCTGTTGCTCTCAGGAGCTTCAGCTCTAGCAGCAGACAATGATTCCAAGTGTACGAAGTCAGAAACTTCGGTTTCGAAAGAAAGTTCTTCCGAAATGAAACACTGTGAGCTACACGAACTCGCTGGCAAATGCTGTGAGACGGAACAAAGTGGTATCAAATGCATAGATGAGTTGATTACTGTAGTTAAAGCAGCAAAAACCTCAAAGAAGAAAAAAGAAAAGGATGAAGCTCTCGAAAAGACTTTAGCCGTACTTGAGAAGCTGAAGAAGAACTCTGAAGCCACTGTTTGTGCGATGGAAACTATAAAGCAACGAAATAAAGTACTCAAGGGTAAAGTTCAGAAGATCAAGCAAGAACTTGGCGTAGTGGAGAGCATGTTTAAAACTCCTGCTACGGAACCTTTCATGTCTGGCCCTTACTTTTGAGGAGCCACTGATATCAGTATCACTAAGATGAGGAGAATATACAATGCTTGAAAAATCAAATCGCTCATTTAGTTTGCCACCGCCTCTTTTGGTTTGGGCAATTGTTCTTTTGGTGGCTTCAATACTTGTTGTCGGACAGGCAGCATCTGCCGCTGTGGATGTTGAGGGTCGAAAATGTGTTCATGATGCCATCGAGAACAATAACTTTCGGAAAGCCTTTGAACAAGCCTGCAAAATGGCTGACCATGATTGTTCTTACTCTCAATGCATTCTTGGTTTGATGTATGAAAAAGGAGTCGGTGTTGAGAAAGATGTCACCAAGGCTGTTGAATGGTATACCAAGGCTGCCAGAAGAGGTTTTGCAGATGCACAGTTCCGGCTAGGTCGCCTGTATTATCTCGGCAAAGATGTCAAAAGAGATCCTAAGAAAGCAGCTCTATGGCTCAATAAATCTGCCGAACAAGGTGTAGCCCAGGCCCAGTATTACATGGGCAAAATGTATCTCAATGGTGACGGAGTACCGAAGAATGTTCAGAAAGCCAGACGATGGCTTCACTTGGCTGCAGACAGGGGAATTGCTGATGCCAATAGGCTTATCGCAAAATCCCATCTTGCAAAAGAGGCTATCTATCAGACAAAAAAGGTCGCTAGAGGAGTTAGCGATCATGCCAAAGCCGGTGGACGCTTATATGGGCAGACCCTTGAGAATACGGAAATGAGCTGGAAGGGCTATGCCGACATTGTAAACGCGCTAGATAAGGCAGCTGCTGGTGCTGGAAAAGTAGGAAACTAACTGCACCTAGACACCCTGGAGGATAAGAAAAAATGGCAAGAATGTCCATAAAAGATGCTATCGCTATGCTCAAAGAAAAACTATTTCGCTCCAATGAGAAACGAAAGCTTGAGGAGATGCGTGTACATAGCGAAGAGCGAGAGCAGGAGCCCCATGCCGACTTTATGAGCAAGGTTCAGGCTTCGCATTGTAATACCGATCATCACAGACGTATGGAACATCATGCAGCTGAATTCTGGAACTACTATTATGATGAGCGTCCTAGCAAAGTAATAGAAGACAAACCTATAGAAGAACATCAATATGGTACGTATCAACAGCGGATAGCCATCGAGAATCATATGCTTGATCCGAAGTTTGCTGCTAGTGTTGACACGGATGAAATTGATAATGAGAAGATTGCCTCTAGGACTCGATGGACTTCATTAATCTGGGTTGCAGAAACTGCCCTTGACCAGGAGCATAACGAGGAGGCTGAACACAACTTTCGAAAGGCGTTATCCGAAGCTGAGAAATTCTCGGATGAAGATTTACGACTTTCCCGTACTCTCACAGGTCTGGCAAAATCCCTATGTGCTCAAGATAAGCATGATGAGTCAGACGAGCTTTACAAGCGAGCTTTGGAGATCGATGAAAGAATCCATGGGGAATCCGCTCTCAATCTAGAAGAGGACTTCAATAACTTCGCTCGCCATTATTTGATGCAAGGTAAATTCACTGAAGTAGAAGATCTCTATGAATATGTTCTAGCAAGCTGGGAGCAGTCTCTTGGGCCGAGCCACCCAGCGATTGCCCGATGCCTAAACGATTTGGCTGTTGTTTATTGCCGGCAAGGAAAGTGCGATGAGGCCGAGCCATTTTATGACCGAGCCATTGACATTCTCAGAAAGGACAGATTGCCTCGCCCGAAACAACTAGCGACGACATTACAGAACCTGGCATCACTGCATGATATGAACGATCGCCATGAACAAGCAGCTATTCTTTATGAGGAGGCTATTGAAATCTTGGAGCAAAACAAAGATGGCTTAGATGATATGTTGTCCTGACTAACGTGCTTGATTCACCTGTGTTGTGCTAGTCCATTATCTAAGGAGTTGCACTATTGTTCCTTGTTGATGAGCTGGTTTTGCTCCGGATAGATTCTCCCACACTGTTCAAGAATGAACCTTCCTCAGTGAACATGTTCAGACTGAACTTTGGATCTAGAACGAATGTACCAGCGTCTGACAGCCACAATCGACCAAATAGCCTCTACGACTCCAAATGGCCATGCTCCCTGCAGGAATCCATACACAGATGCCATCATGCAAGAAACCGCAAAGAGAAGTACAAAGATACTAGCTTTCTCTTCCAGAGCATAAAACAACAACATCAGTATCACTGAAATTAGTCCATATGTTGTTAGACAGTCCATTACAAGGCACTCCTCAACCGGGCTTCAAAGAGGCACCCCTCACTCACTACAGTTCTTTACTCGCCGCGCTTTTAAAGAACTGGCGAGATGATGGGATAGCTGTATCGCATCGTCGTCGCGCATTATAGTTTAGCGCAGCGGTCAAGACATCTCTGGCGACAGCTTCCTTCCCAGCTCGGCTCAGGCTCGAATCAAGTATAGCTTTGCCATAAGATGTCGCTAGAAGAATCGAAAAGACTCGGAACAGGGTGTTCCGAGTCTTTTTTTGGCGAACCTTTTGGTAGTTGAGTCTTGACTCTGTAGTATACTTCAGGGTTTAAAATGAGTTTCAAAGGATGAGAGGTGCCTGACGTGAAAGCGCTAACAATTGGCAAAGTTGCTGATATGAGCGGCATCAGTGTAGAGACTGTTCGGTTCTACGAACGCAAAGGTCTTATCGAGGAGCCCCCACGCAAAGAGTCAGGCTACCGGCAGTATCCTGTAGACACTGTAAATCGTTTGTTGTTTATTCGACGGGCGAAGGAGCTGGGATTTTCGCTGGAAGAGATCAAGGATCTTCTTCATTTGAAAATCGATCCATCCTCAACTTGCGAGCAAGTAAAAGCCAAGGCTGAAGAGAAGATCGCAAGCATCGAGGAGAAGGTTAATGCATTGAACCGTATGAAAGAAGTACTTCTGCAATTGACAGAAGATTGTCCTGGTGAAGTAGGAATCTCTGACTGTCCTATTCTGTATTCTCTGGAAGGAAAAAAATGAAGGAACGAATTGAGCTCATTTATCAACCGGACTGTCCAAATATTGATGCGGCCAGGTCAGCAATCAGGGACGCATTGACCGAACTCAAAATCGATCCTATTGAATGGAGCGAATGGGACTCGACTTCATCTGACGCTCCACAATATGCAAAAAACTATGGGTCTCCAACGGTCCTGGTAGACCGCCATGATGTGTCAGGAGAGACTTGCGATTCTCCTGACGGCAACAGCTGTCGAGTCTATCAAGCGGATACTGGCTTTTCCTGTGCACCAAGCAAAGAAGAGATTATCAACGCCCTGGATTGCTGTTCTTCTAATTGCCCACCTAAAGCATCAAGTGGCAAATCCAATTGGAAGTCTTCATTGGCGATTCTGCCCGGAATAGGTGTCGCACTTCTGCCTAAGCTGGCTTGTCCAGCATGTTGGCCCGCCTACTGGGCTCTATTAAGCTCGCTCGGATTAGGCTTTCTTCTTGATTCCTTGTATCTGTTGCCTTTGACCGTGGTGTTACTTTTAGTGGCACTCGCCGCTCTGGGCTTTCAGGGCAGAAAGCATGGCAATAAAAAACCTTTCTTGCTGGGCATTGTCGGTTCGGTTCTCATTATAGGCGGAAAATTTCTAATCAACAGCAACGCGCTGATGTACCTGGGTGTAGCAGTGCTCGTAGCAGCATCGATTTGGAACATCCTTCCAAATCGAGCAACAACCCAACAAGCATAGAATTTGACTAAGGAGGAATAAAAATGGACAAAATGCGAAAGGTCGAAATCTTCAGTGCTGGCTGTCCAGCATGTGAAGATGCTATCGAGCTTGTAGAACGAATTTCATGCTCTTCATGCGAGGTATCCATCCTGGATATGAATACACCCGAAGTTGCCAATCGAGCAAGGGACCTGGGAATCAAGACAGTTCCGGCAGTTGTTATCGATGGCAAGCTTGCTGATTGCTGCAGTAACAAGGGACCAGACGAGGAGACCCTTCGGCAAGCTGGAATTGGTCAAGCGCTGACATAGGTAATCAAGTCATGTACAAATCAACAACGGCTTTGATACTCCTGAGTGCTCTTGTTATGGTTAGTGTCAATCCAGGTCTGGCACAAAACAGCCAGCAACCAGCCTGTTGCAAAAAGACCAGTAAAGGAAAGAAAATGACCAGTGGTGTACAGCTAACAACTACCGATGTTTCTCAACTCAGAGCTAAGTTCAACCTGGCAAAGGACAAGACGCGAATCGTAGCAATCATCTCACCCACGTGAGGAATGTGCTTGAAAGGGCACCGTGTTGTGCAATCTGCCTTCAACAAATTCAAGTCCAAAGACCTAGCCGGTATCTTTGTCTGGATACCAATGCTGGATTCAGATGGAGTGGCATCTGCCAATGAAGAGGCCAGCTCATTTACTGATTCTCGTATCGCGCAGTACTGGGATGCGAATAAAGCTGTTGGAACAGCTTATCGACAGCTCTTCGGACTAACAAAAACTGCATGGGATATGTATCTTGTGTATAATCCAGGAGTAATCTGGAAAGGTAGTCAGCCTCCGAAGCCCACCTTTTACATGCATCAAATGAACTCGAAGCATGGAACCGATCCTGCCAAGTTTCTCAAACCAGATGTATTTTATAAAAATGTACAGACTATACTGACTAAGAACAACGAAGAGGTATGAGAATCGCTACTCTACTTTTGATACCATTTACTCTGCTGATTCTCAGCTCATTCAACTCTGCTTTATCCAACCCTCACCAAAGCGCAGACAAACCTGATTTATCTAGTTTTCGCAATGAGTTTAATCGTCATGTGGACTCAGTAAGAGTGATTGCGCTTTTGACACCTGTATGAACAGATTCCCTAGGTGGGCACCGGGTCGTGCTCTCTGCATTCAAGAAGGCAAACCGAGTGGATTTGAAAGGCTTTCTGCTCTGGATGCCAGTCTCGAAAGAGGAGACTGAGTCTGACTTCAAATAAAGGTTCTTTTTGTTGTTTTGATCATTTCTCACTTTCAGAAAATATTGGTGAGCTATGATCATCGGTGATAAATCTCAAACCATTCTGTGTGTATTGAGTCCCAACTACCAGTTTTGATACTCAACTCTAAATGCCATTCTCTAGATAATTTGTCATAAAACGGAATTCCAGCGCAGGTATCCTTATTACCGACAAAAATAATCCTTTTCCCAGAGTAATAAAATAGAGATTTCAAAGCCATTGCATTTCTAGGAGGCCAGCATAAAAATAGAGTGTGTTCCGTGAAAGACTTTAGAGATTCACTATCTCCCTTTTGTACATGGATCCAGCTATGTACTGATTTTTTTGGAAAGCCAAAAGCATTTAGGTAAAACCAATTTTTTCCTTCAGTGACAGGGTTGGCATCAATTGCTGTAATGTCAACACCGATCTGGTTCAATAGCCAGGCATTGTATCCGTTGCCAGCACCGAGTTCAACAATAGGAGAGTAGTTTGAAATGGTTTCAATTACACTGGGAGATAAGAGAGAGTACGAAAACCGTTCTTTGAATTCATTGAAAAATATTTGCTGTATCCATTTAGCATTAAAGTTTGGTAGTAACATTAAAGTATTGAGAAAAAGGTGATTAAGAGTGGTTATCTCGCCGTCAATCGCCAGCTGTCTTATAGAATTTTTTGTCTCATTTGTATTAGGAGAGATCCGTAAATCGGTTAACCTGTTGTACAGTAACCAGTAAGGATGATCTATTTTTCTCTTTGATTTTCTGTTTATAAATGGCATTGTATTAAGTAATGAATATGCTAAATAACATTCGACGTTTAAATGATTTAGATGGATGAATATATGACACTAAATATAGTGAGCGGTTGCAAAGACACGAATTAGTCGCCATTTTATTTGGGCACCAAGAAATCGTCAAGTCAGCATATAGACTTGTGGACGAGGGGCTGCAAATTGCTTTTAGCCGCGACAATCAGGCGATCTTGGAAATTTCTGAATTTGAGTAAATCAACAGTGATACCGACAATGGTTTTCATTCATTGATTAGAAGGCTATACAACAGGGAGGAATTTAAGTGCGAATGAAATTCGTTGTCAGAATCACAAACCTCAAGGGGTGAAATTCTTATGATAGGTTGGAAGAAGTATCTTTTCCTTATAGTCGCGGAGTTTGACGGAAACTGCCATACCCTAGAGTAGGTATCGATAATGGTTTTCATTTACTCATTAAAACCGTGATGTAGAGTCGTTTTTAGCTGTAAATGGAAGTCGTTCTCATTTTACAATAACGGCAAATAGCTTGTTACCACTGTGTTTCCGAGAAAGGAGGGCGTTTCTAATTAAGAGTCCCGCCGCTTGACAAGACTTTCAAAACGCAGCTATAGTCAGGGAATCGAGTTTTCGACGACGTGAGGATTCATTACTAATAATGTTACTAGAAGCTGCCGATACACAATCTGAAGGAATCCTCGCTGGTGGAGCCGAACTAACCGACAATGTTGTTCGGTTACTTGAGGACGCAAACATCAGTAGTTTAGATGGTCCTCAATTCAAGGATCTATTTGGACCTGGGTCTAATTCGCTACCTGGTGGATTTCCAGAAGCTTGGATCGGAACCGATGGTAGTTTTACATTTGGTGCTGGTGATTCATCAATTTCTCTAATGGGTGGAGATGGTGGCAGTATGATATCAGGCCCTATGGGTGACTCGATGTCTTCGATTTTACAAACAACAGCTGGGATGCCAGGTGGAATGGGCCTAATAGGTTCGTTTTTTCAATTTTTAGGAGCATTGCTCACAAACATGACTACGGCTGCTTTAGATCCAACAATGTTGGCTCAACAAGCAGCAGGGTCAATACGTAAGTTAGGTTAGGAGGTGAAGGATATAGAATCATAAATTCGTTAACATGACACGGATTAAAAGGATGATGGCAAGCCTGTCATCCTATTACTAAAGGAGACTTCGTATGGTCAGTGATACAAGTTTCAATTCAATTACTAGTTCAAATAAGCAGGCAGATCAGTCAATTGGGTCTAGTCATCGGAATTTTGTGGAAAGTAATGATGTTGAACGAAGGAAGAGGTGGAACTTTCAACTAAATCCAGCTCTCCTTAATCAAGGAATGAAAACCGTTCTCGAAAGCTTCTGTTGATAAGGCGATAGAAGCAATGAATTAACAACACGGTGGCATTCGAAAGGATGATGGTGACAATATTATCCAGTTACTAAAGGAGTCTCTGTATGGTTCTTAACACAGGATCTAGCTCATTTGAACAATCAGATAGTACAGGTATTCGTCAAGATGACTCAAGTCAGGGAATGTTGGCTGATGTAATGGCTGAAGTGGATCATGACTTGGGTATTGCACAACAGAGCATGCTTGGTGATGATACTGCGGCAAGTAGAAGTTTACCTCCAGCTGAGGTCGGTGATGATGGCTCTATTGAATTTGGCGCATTGACTTTGGCAGACATGAGCAATCAAAAGAGCCAGGGAGCAAGAGAACAAACAGATGATATTGTATTCTCTAACTTGTAAATGATTCCCAGACCTCATGATATGAACAACACAGACTTTGTCAAAATAGGTTTTCTGGTTGAAAACCTTCCTAGTAGCAGGCCACTTGCGCGAGAAGAAACTGGTTGGTCTATTTACAAGCCGGATACTCAGCAAGCATTGAAGTCTGTGGCAACAGGAGAAGACTTGATTGAACTTATTTGTGAGATAGCTCCTCTACTTAGAATCCAGCTAAATAAGCTGTTTGAACGATCTTCTAAAGACTTAAATGATTGGGAGGTGTTAGGCAGACTTGTGAACGATATGAGTTCAGGTATGGTCTTAGTATGGCTTCAATCAGTAGATGAATGGCGAGTTTTCTCTTCACATAAGATAGATATAGCAAATGTAATAGGGGTTGGGAGGTCAGCTCATGATGCGCTTTCTATGGCATCGACAGGCACGGAAGTCTCTAAACAGAAAAATGCTAAATGTTTTTCAAACAACAAAAATGATAACCGCTAGCTTTATCAGTTGAGAGAACGAGAACGATAATCGTTCTTTGATTAACCTTTACAAAGTCCCATGAGAACTAAACCTTCGAACAAACAGGTTTTAGAAGTTTTGTTATCGGGGTTTAATTTAAATGAGCCCATCACAGGTAGATAGCTGAAGAATAATAGATAACTAAATCAATAAGTAGCGAAATTTATGATCCATGGAACGGTGCATTCT
>MDTD01112620.1_pt1 | contig 16421 bp, 24 predicted proteins | sample 811221 | NCBI WGS metagenome assembly MDTD01 (sample SAMN05326646, study PRJNA326480) | marine metagenome | isolation source: seawater | place: Pacific Ocean: South West | collected 2011 | reverse complement strand
TATGCACAACTAAACTTTATACAAAACGCAATTTATATGCTTGGTTTTGTTGGTCTGATCTTTATAACATTTAGACTTATTAGATATCAAAGAGAAAATAATGCTAATATGTTAGGAAAGATATTTGTTACAATTTTTGGTTTATGTTCTGTTTTTTATGGATATAACGTTTTCTCCTTTTTATATTCCAATCAATTAGCTCAATCTTACAGACTTTCAGAGCTACAATCAAATGGTATGGAGTTAACACCTCTTTCGGAGAACTGGATTGAATTTATTGGATATACAGTTTCAGATGGACTACCAATTCCATTTTCTCCAGAGCCAGCGGCACTATTATTTATTGTGACCTTTGGATTAATGATTATTGCTGGTGTTTGGGGTAACCTTCAAAAAAAATAGGATTGAAATTCTACAATAAAAAAGCCCTTATTGAAGGGCTTTTTTTACATTTACTAATTATAAATTAGTTTTGACTGTCTGCATATATGGCAGCTTCTTCAAAAATTGCAGCTGGATCTACATAGCATGTTGTACTAGAAATTTTATCTCCATCCCATACCCACCTGCAGTGACACGGATAGTTATATTCTTTACCCGTTATTATTGATGTTGCGGACCAGTTAAAGTCATGAAAAGTTTCAACAGAGCCATCTGTAAAATATCCAGTATATACCTCTCTGTCGTTGTGCTTGATATCCTTGAAAATTAAAGAATGAGAGTTGTAGCCTTCAATTATTCCATCTACATCAAATTCTAGATTATTAAAGAGATGTTTACCATCTGGTGTAAAATATTCTCTTGCAATATCAAAATTTCCTGCTAAATATGAATCTGCAAGTTTAACGACAATCTCTGATTTATCATCATTATCCTGAACAAATCCAGAATAGTTATCTCCTAAATCACAGGAGATAAAGGTTAGAATCATGATTATAATATATATATTTTTCATTTTAATTATTTAAAGTATATCTAAATATATGAATTAAATGACTTAAGGGTAATAGTCACCTTAATTTTCTAACTTTGTAATATGAAAACCAAATCAGAAATTGTTGATAATTGGCTTGTTAGGTACACAGGGCTTGAATTAAAGAATTTTGGTGAATATATTTTACTTACAAACTTTGATAAGTATGTAGATATTTTTTCTGATGTTATGAATTGTAGAGTACATGGTATAGATAAAAATATGCCTTCAGCTACTTCAGATAATATAACGATAATAAATTTTGGTATGGGAAGTCCAAATGCAGCGACAATAATGGATTTATTGTCTGCTATTAGACCTAAAGCTGTACTTTTTTTAGGAAAATGTGGTGGGCTCAAGAAAAGAATTGACATTGGAGACTTTATTCTTCCAATAGGAGCAATTAGAGGTGACGGTACTTCAAATGATTATTTTCCGCCTGAAGTTCCTGCCATGCCTTCTTTTGCTTTACAAAAAGCTATTTCTACTACAATAAGAGAACATACTACTGACTATTGGACAGGTACTGTTTATACAACAAATAGAAGAGTTTGGGAATATGACAAAAAATTTAAAGATTATATAAAAAAGACTAGAGCATATGCAATTGATATGGAAACCGCTACACTTTTTACTGTTGGATTTCATAACAAAATTCCTGTCGGTGCATTTCTTCTAGTATCTGATTCTCCAATGTTTCCAGAGGGTGTAAAAACTTTAGTAAAAGATGAAATTAACTCAAAGCAATATGATAGAAAACATATTGAGATTGGCGTTGATTCATTAAAAAAATTACAAAATAATGCAGAAACAGTAAGACATCTTAAGTTTTAGTTTTTAATTTTATTTTAATGAAGAAGATCTTTATTGTTCTGTTATTGCTTACAAATAGCTGTTCAAAGTCTGAGTTAGTAAATAAATCAAATTCTGAGATATATAATAAATCTAAAGATAATTCTTATGATTTAGTTTTCTATGAGGGTCTTTCAACGAATTATATTCAACATGGTGGATTAAATAGAGAGTATCTTTTATACATTCCGTCTAATATAAATGTTCGCGAAAATCTACCTGTTATTTTTAATTTTCATGGATATTTTGGTCAGGCGGTTCAATTTTTTAATCAAACTGATTTGGTTGAGGTTGCAGATGATAATGGTGTGGTTTTAGTATATCCTCAAGGATCTAATTTGCCAACAGGAGCCTCTCACTGGAATGCTGCTCCTCTAAGCTCATCATCAAAATCATTTGTAAATAAAAGTACTGCAGATGATATTGGTTTTTTCCATGTATTATTAGATGAAATAAATCAAGATAACATGATAGATTTAAATAGAGTTTATGTGATTGGTTACTCAAACGGAGGAATGTTCTCCCATTTTTTAGCTTGTAATACAGAAAATATAATTGCTGCTATTGGAGATGTTGCAGGAACAATGCTTAATGAGACATTTAATAGTTGCAATCCATCTACACCAATTCCAATATTGAAAATACATGGAACATCAGATCGTGTAGTTGGGTATAATGGTTATAATGAAGGTGAGTTTAAGAGTGTTGAAGAAGTTTTAAATTTTTGGAAATCTCATAATAATTCTAGTGGTAATGAGTATATAGAAAATTTGGGAAGCTCTTCAGTTTTTTCAGAGTTTAATAACAGTTCTAAAAATGTAAATTTTGAAAAATATACTTTTGAATCAGATCAGAACAATAGTGAAGTAGTACACTATAAAATTATTAATGGTGGTCATTGGTGGGACTATAGTTCGGATAAAAATCTAAAAACTAGTACACTATTATGGGACTTTTTTTCTAAACACTCAAAATAATCATACAATGGAAATTCCAGATAAATTAAAGTTTGAATATTTACTATCATTAGATAACCATTTAGACTCTAAAAATGAAGATAATAGAAAAGTAACAATGAAAAGAATATTTGAGATTACAAAAAAAATTGCAGATCTAGGATTTGGAGAAAATGATATTAAGCGAATTTCCATGGATGAAGATGTCTATATCAAATATGACCAGTGGAGAAAAGATAATAATATTTAATCTAAAGAGGGGATTGAATTATTAAGCATATAATCTAAAAATATATCTTCAAGAAATTTTCTTAGTTCTTCATTTTTCACAATTTGATTCTCCCTAAAAACACCAAATTCAATATTAGCCTCATAATAGGTAACTACCATTTCATACTCTATAATCTCTGAATTATGCTCTATCTTGGTTTTTTTATAGAGCATAGTATTCCCCTTGAATACTTTTTCTCTTTGTCCTTTTTCAGTTTCAATTATTTTATAGTCCATTTTTTTTAGTAATCTTTATATATAACCAGTAGATTAGAAAAAATACATAACCAATAATAAAATAGTACCTCATAGTTAAATTTAAAAAAAATCAAAATATTTTTAATATTAAAATCTTGTTTTTAAATTAAAGTAAGTATTAACTATGAAACAATGTAAGGCTTGTAATGAAATTTATGATTTACCTCATCCTACTGCTGGTTGGAGTAAATTTGGTTTTTTTGGTGATTATTGTCCTAAATGTGGAAATTTTAACTCAAGTATAAATAAAAACTCAGTTATTAGTTTTATTATTTTTATAGTTTTAGCATTTTTACTTAATTTATTGGGCTTTCTATAATTTATATGCTAAATCTAGAAGATTTCTTTGACCTTATTTTTTTTGGGGTTGCCTTATGTGTATCAGTTGCAATTCCCTTTTTATGGATAAAGTATTCTCAAAAAAAACGAATATATAAACTAATTTCTTGGACAATATTTTTCTTATTATTTCTTTTATTAGCCAGGATACTATATAAAATTTACACCTAGAATACAAATTTAAAATAGGTCAAATAATCTTCTGAGATATCCTCGAAATTTCTCATAATACTAATGTTTATTTTAAATTAAAAATTTTATGATAACTTAATAAAACTTTATTATTTAAATGAAAGAAAATAAATATAAAAAATGGAATGAAATCAAAACAAACGACTCGTGGTCAATATTCAAAATTATGGGAGAATTTGTTGAAGGATATGAAAAGCTTAGCTTAATAGGTCCTTGTATATCTATTTTTGGATCTGCTAGAACTAAACCAGATAATAAATATTACAAATTAACCGAAGAAATATCTGCAGAAATTGTTAAAAGAGGTTATGGAGTAATAACTGGAGGTGGGCCAGGAATAATGGAGTCTGCTAATAAAGGTGCAAAAGAAAATAATGGAAAGTCTGTTGGGCTCTGTATAGAATTACCTTTTGAAGAAAATAGTAACAAGTTTATAGACAAAGACAAAAAATTAAATTTTGATTATTTCTTTGTCAGAAAAGTTATGTTTGTCAGATATGCGCAAGGTTTTATTGTAATGCCTGGAGGTTTTGGTACTTTAGATGAACTCTTTGAGGCTCTTACGTTAATTCAGACGAATAAAGTGGGAATGTTTCCAATTATACTTGTCGGCTCTGAATTTTGGAAAGGACTAATTAAATGGATAAAAAACACTCTTTTAGAAGAAAATTATAATATAAGTAGTCAAGATCTAGATCTATTTAAAATGGCGGACTCGAAAGAAGAGGTAATAAAAATATTAGAAGAATTTCATAATAATTATGAGTTTAGTCCAAACTTTTGATATCATCAAATTAATCAAAACCTAATCTAAAAACATCTGATATAAACTGATTTATTTTAGGGTATTCTTCTAGTGTTATTGAATCGACAAACTTGTTTAATTGTTGCTCCTCTGCAAAACTACTTTTATTTTCTTCCAGCAATAATCTATATCTTTTTTGGTATTCAGCAATCATAGACCATGTTAGTTCATTATACTTTATCTTATTTTCTTCTCTTTCAAAAAAATCATCAGAAACAAAATTTTCATAATATTTTCTTACTCTCCATACTATGACATATTGTGAGTCTTTTTTTACCCAATTTTGATATTCATTGTATGAAGGGTATTCTAGTATTGTTCTTTCACCTATTTTATCTGAAATATTATATTCTAATGTATTTTCTTGTTTTTCAATCCAATTACATTGAATAAAAAAAAATGATAACCCAAATATTAATATTCTTATTAAAATTAAATTCAAATGATACACTATTAGGCGTTGATTATAATTAAGTATTCTACAAAACTAATAAACAAATAAAAAATTAAATGAAATTTATGTATGGATTTACCTAAATTAGGGTCATGAAAAATTTTTTATTATTTATACTGTGTTTAAATACACTAATTATAGATGCTCAATATGAAGGATACTCTGATGATTCATGGAGCAGACAATTAAAAATAGAGGAAATATTTTCCAGTGAAATAGATAAATCTTCTTTTAAAAAGCATTTAAAGAAACTTACTGAAAGACCTCATGTTGTAGGAAGTAAAGGTAATACAGAAGTTATTCGATATATTGGACAGGTTATGGATGATGCTGGGTTCAAAGTAACTAATTATCCATACGATGTCTACTTACCAAATAAGCCAGGTAATTCAATCATAGAAATTGTTACCCCATCTAGAGATATCTTAAATCAGAAGGAAGATATAATACTTGATGATCCATTTACGATGGATCCTGAGCTTTGGAAGGGTTGGAATGCTTTTTCTGGAAGTGGTGATGTAACCGCACAAGTTGTTTATGCAAACTATGGTAGAAAAGAAGATTTTGAAGAGTTAAAAAAACTTGGAATTGAAGTTAAGGGAAAAATTATAATAGCAAGATACGGCGGTAACTTTAGAGGTTATAAAGCTAAATTTGCAGAGGCAAGTGGTGCAGCAGGTTTAATTATTTTTACAGATCCAAAAGACAGTGGTTTTACAAGAGGACTGGTTTATCCAGAAGGTCCATTTTACAATTCGTCTACTATACAAAGAGGATCATTATTAACAACAGATTTTACAGGAGATCCATTAACTCCGTTTGAACCGGCATTACCCTTAGATGGTAAAAAGAAAATCAAGAGGTTAGATCCAAAAGATGCTCAGTTGCATTCAATTCCAGTTACACCAATAGGGTATGGTGAGGCACAAAAAATATTAGGCCAAATGAAAGGGAACCCAGTTCCTTCTTCATGGCAAGGTGGTCTTCCATTTACTTATAGACTCGAAGGAGGGCCTTCTCTTACAGTAAGGTTAAAAGTTGATCAAAAGATAGATTTTGTACGTGCAACAAACGTAATTGGGATGCTTGAGGGAAGTGAATCTCCAGATGAATGGATTATATTAGGTTGTCATCTTGACTCTTGGGGTTTTGGAGCTACAGACCCAAGTAGTGGAACAGCTATGCTACTTAGCCTCAGTCAAACACTAGGTAAATTAAAAGATGAAGGATATGCACCTAAAAGATCAATTCTTATTGGACACTGGGATGCAGAAGAACATGGTGTTATTGGTTCAACTGAATGGGTAGAACAAATGAGAGATGAATTAAATGCTAAGGGTGTTGTATATATGAATTTTGATGGAGCTGTGTCAGGTAAAAGTTTTGGAGCTTCATCTGCTCCAACATTAAAAAAGCTATTGGTAGAAGCTTCAAAAGATGTAGAATATCCATACACTGATCAAACCTTATTTGAATTCTGGAATAAAAATAATCAAGAAGAACCTCCAATTGGAAATTTAGGAGGTGGATCAGATCATATTGCTTTTTATATGCATGTTGGTGTTCCCTCCATGAGTGGGGGAGCGGGAGGTCCAAATGTTTATCACTCTAACTATGATAGCTTTAGGTTCTATGAAAAATTTGTAGATCCTGAATTTCAAATGGGTGCTATGGTAGAACATATTGCAGGACTTATGGCTCTTAGAATGGCTAATGGAGAACTTATTTCATATAACTTAAATCGATATGCGTCAGATTTGAAAATACATATTTCAAATGCCGAAACTAAAATTAGTTTGTATAACAAAGATTTTGATGGGTTCGACACAACCACAAAAGCAATTCAATCTCTTGAAAAGACATCGGAAAAGCTAACTCAAAAAATAAAGTCTTATTTAGTAGGTGGAGATTTTTCAAAAAAAGAGCTTTCGAGTTTAAATAAGCAATTAATAGCGTTAGAGAAAAGCTTTATATCTGATAAAGGAATGTATTTCGGCTCATGGTATAGATCTCTTTATGCCTCATCAGATCCATTCAGTGGTTATGCTGCATGGATTTTACCAGGATTAGAGTATGAGATAGCATTAAAAGCATCTGATAGGTTGGAAGAGTGGGATTATAGGTATTCAGAGGCTGTAAACTCCTTAAATCTTAAGATGAATGAATTAATTAATGATCTTAACTAATTAGGAAATTATTGATGAATAGACTACTTATAATTTTAGTATTGATTTTAGTTTCATGTCAATCTAGTCAAGACTCAATTAAACATGTTAATCTAAACAAAACAATTGAAACTGTAACTTATTTTGGTGATACTTTAATGAGTCCAGAAATACAAGAAGGTAAGTCATTAGATCAATTTAAATCAGCTCAAAATAATTATTACAGAGATGAAGAAAATCCTGAGATGTTAATTTGGTATGGGAGAAGAGTTGCTTACCTAGGTTATTTTAAAGAGGCTATTAAGATTTATACTTTAGGAATTGAAAAATTCCCATATGATGCTCGTTTTTATCGTCATCGTGGACATAGGTATATTTCTACTCGCCAATATGACAAGGCAATAAATGACTTTAAAAAGGCCTTAGAATTAATTGATGGTAAGGAAGATCAGATAGAACCTGATGGCTTACCTAATTTAAAAAATATTCCACTTAGTACACTTCATGGGAACATATACTATCACTTAGGTTTAGCTTATTATCTTAAAAATGATATGAATAATGCAGCTAAATCATTTAGTGATAGAAGTGTGACTCATAAATTTGATGATAATATTGTCTCAAGTGCTCATTGGTTATATATGATTTATAGAAGACAAGATAAAATTGAGCAGTCTAATTTGATAGTTAAAAATGTATCTGAAGACATGGATATAATTGAGAATATGAGTTATCATCAAACCTCTTTATTTCATAAGGGCTTAATAAATGAATCAGAAATGAACATAGACGAGGTTGCTTTATACAGCATTGCAAATTGGTATATTTATGAAAAGAATGATACACTAAAAGCTAAAGCTTACTATAAAGAATTACTAGATACAGGAAATCCTTTCTCTTTCGCATATATAGCTGGAGAAGCTGATTGGAAAAGATTATATAAATAAAGGACTACATGACAAAAGAAAACTCAATTGGCGAGTTGATAGATAGACTCGAAGAGCAAATTAAGAGCCCTAAAGACTCTGTGCACCAAATAGTACTTCAAATTACAATCGATAATATAAATAAGTTATTAACTGATAATTCATAATATGAAAGAAGAAGACAAAGAAGAATACCCAGGAGAGTTCAAGGATAATATCATCAAAATAATTGTTTTACTTCCAGCAATTTTTTGTGGTATTTTATATTTCTTTTATGACGATAATGATTTGTATTTATGGTTATTTCTTGGATTTCTTCTCCTTGAATTAGTAATATTTCAATTTATTCGAAAGAAAAAGAAATAAGTAATTCTTTTTAAAATTTAAAGGTTTGTTAATAATCTTTTAAAATATAGAATAAAACCGAAGATTTTAAATATCCTACCTAAATTAGTAGTTAAATGAGATTATTCAGGCGCACATCATATTTAATTGGTCGAAATAAAACTTTGCAAAAATTATCATATTCAAAAACATATATGTTTTACTCATTGAAAATGATGTACTACAAATTTGGTTGGCTAATTAAACTTGCTAAAAAATATCTTATTAGATGATTTTCATACTCGAAGTATTCATTAAAGGTGTTTATTCAGAGCATTCCTGGTTAAAAAAAGAATATACATTAAAATATAGTAATCAGAAGAAATATTCAGAGCTCTCTCCAAAGCAAGTAAGAGGGATTGTTGATAAGTATTACAATGATCTTCATGATGATAATACAAAAAAACTCCTTTTTAAAAGCGTAGAAAAAATTCAAAATATTTTAGATAAAAGATTAAAGAGATATGAAAATGATACCTACAATGAGTTAAATAGATATGGGGATTTAAATTTATATAGATACTATCAGTTTGTAGTTGCTTATAAAAAAGCACTAGTAAAGTATTATAAAGAAATTATACAAAACTAAAGGCTTAATCTATATTACAATTGGGCTTCAATCCAGTCTTCAATTTTTTTCTCCAATAAAACTAGAGGAAGACTTCCAGAATTAAGTATTTGGTTATGAAACTCTCTGATATCAAATTTTTCATCTAGTTGCATTTCAGCTTTTGTTCTTAATTCTCTTATTTTAATTTGTCCTATTTTATATGATAAAGCTTGTCCTGGTGTAGCCATATACCGTTCAATTTCTGAGACAATAGACTCCTCAGATGCAGCTTCATTGTCTAATGAATATTTTATAGCTTCTTCTCTTGTCCATCCTTTACTGTGCATACCAGTATCTACTACTAGTCTAATAGCTCTATGCATTTCCATACTTAACATTCCAAAATATTGAATTGGATCATCATAAAGTCCTAATTCTTTACCTAATGATTCTGCATATAATGCCCATCCTTCAACAAACACTCCCATGCTCTCTGGATGTAAAAACTTAGGTAAATCTTTATTCTCTTGTTGAAGAGAAAGTTGGTAATGGTGTCCTGGTGTTGCCTCATGTAAGAATAATGCTTCGTCTGAAAACTTATTGTATTTTAAAATTTCAGGAATAGGAACATAAAAAATTCCTGGTCTGGAAGCATCTTTAGTACCAGGGACATACTCTGCAGCTGCTGATGCTTCTCTAAAAGATTCTGTTCTTTTAACTATGAAGTCTGCTTTTGGTCTTAGGCCAAAAACATCATCAAATTTTGCATTAATTTTTTCTTTAATTTGATTGAAATTATTAATCACTTCCTGAGGTTCAGTGAATGGCATTTGTTCAGGACTAGTTCTTATAAATTCAAAAAATTCCTTAATATCTCCATTAAATCCAATTTTATTTTTTGCATCTTCCATTTCAAGTAAAATTCTACTTACTTCTTCTTTACCTAATTCATGAATTTGATCAGCTGTCATATTTGTTGTAGTATGAAGCTTAATTAGGTATTCATATGTTTCCTTTCCATAAGGGATATCTAAAAAACCTGTTGTAGATCTCGAATTCGGTAAATATTCATCTACTAGAAATTTTTTTAGCTCTATATATTTAGGTCGAACTTTATATGTTATCATTTCTTGATATTCCTTTGCTAAACGCTCTCTATCTTTTAAATTAATTTCACTTGGCATAGATAGTATAGGCCTGTAAAAAAGATGTTCATTAATATCTTTACTAATAAACTCTTCTAATTGTATAATTGTTTTGTTTGTTAAAACTGATGGAAGTACAATTTTTTTTGAAATCCCTTCCTTCATCATTGAAATAGAAGTATCTAAAAAAACAATATAGTCATCAACTCTTTTTAACCAATCTTCATAATCTTTGGTTGAGTTAAATGGATGAACACTTCCTCCTGACGCTAATTGTGCAACATAAAGGTGTAAAGATTGAATTTGAGTTAATGGAGTTAACTCAAAACTTGGTAAATTGTACATAGGTGATGTAATTACAACAAGTGGGTTTTTTAGACCTTCAAGTTTAATCATACAGTCCCATTTCATTACTTCCATGCTTAATTTATTTGTTGAAGATAAACTAGCAACATCTAATTCATTTAATCGATTTAAAAAATATTCATATTCCTTAATTAAATCTTTTTGATAGTCATCTGAAATATAATTTGCTATGTAATCATTGTATTCATAATTACCTCCCTTTGTGGCTTCAATAGGATTTATTCTACTTTTAAATTTGTAATAATCTTCAAATATTATTGAAATAGCAGTTTCTGTTGAGTTATTTTCTTTTTGATACTCTAGACCACAACTGCTAACTATTAGCGTAAGAAAAATAAAAAATTGCTTGAGTTTCATGATATAGTTCCTATAATTTCACCTGTTTTTGTCATACGTTAAAAATAAAAAAAAAGACCCAATAAAAGAGCTTAATATATTTCTTTACTTATATTTGAGTTGACCTCTGGTGAAGTAAAAAGCTATTTTAGTAAACAGTAATCAGGGGTTATTTATATTTATTAAATGCAAGTAATACCGAAAAACACAATTACTTTTCTAGAAGAACTAAAGTTAAACAACAATAAAGAATGGTTTAATGAAAATAAAGAGAGATTTAATTCTATTTATAGTGGAGTTAAAGAATTTGCATATGAGGTTAATGAGTCTCTTAAAAATTCTGATGATATTGAAAAGTTAAAAATATTTAGAATTTATAGAGATTTGAGGTTTTCAAAAGACAAAACCCCATATAAAAAAAATATTGGTATGGCATTTCACAGAGCTAAACCTGAGCTTAGGGGAGGTTATTATTTAGAAATATCTGCAGATGAAAGTTTCGCAGCAGTTGGATTTTGGAATCCAAATAAAGATGACTTATTTAGAATTAGAAAAGAAATTGAAGTAGATGGTAATGAATTTAAAAGCATTATTAGTCAGAAAAAAATAAAAGAAATATGGGGAGAGATCAAAGGAAAAGAGGTTAAAACATCACCAAAAGGTTTTAATGCAGATCATGAGCACATTGACTTGATAAAAAAGAAACAGTTCATATTTATTAAGAAATTAAAAGAAGAAGAAATCCTAGATGAAAGCTTTCAGAAAAAATTGGTTAGTTATTTTGTTTCAATTAGACCGTTTTTTGATTACATGTCTGAAATTCTTACAACAAACCTAAATGGAGAGTCAATAATCTAATTATTTATATATTTAAAAAATTACTTTAATCTAAACAAGGATGTTAAAAACATTAAAACGGTTAAGAAATTATCTTATCTCAGGACTTCTTTTCTGGATACCTTTAATTTTGACTATTGTAGTAATTAAATTCTTTTTAGAGTTTATTGATGGTCTTGTACCACAGGAATATCTTCCTGAATCTATTTTTAATTTGGACACTACTATTCCTGGTTCTGGAATTATCTTATTATTTATAATTATTCTTTTTACAGGAGTACTGGTTACTAACATACTTGGCAGAAGGTTAGTTGCTTTATGGGAAAAACTTCTTAATAGTATTCCAGGATTTCGAAACATATATAACATACTAAAGAAAGTATCTGATACAGTATTAAATACTTCATCCGAAAGTTTTAAAAAGGCATATTTAATTCAGTATCCAAATAAAGGAATCTGGGTTATAGCATTTCAATCTGGTAATTATCAAGGTGAGGCTAAATCTATTATTGGCGAAGAATTAATTAATCTCTTTGTGCCAACTACACCAAATCCAACATCAGGTTTCTTTGTGTTGATTCCTAAAAAAGATGCTTTTGAGCTTGATATTAGTGTTGAGGATGCATTTAAACTGGTTATATCTGCGGGTGTTGTGACACCTAATTCTATTAAAATTAAAAAGAAGAAATAGTTTTAATTTTTCTAAATTGTAGTTATGAAAAAAGAAAAAGAACCTTTTCTTATATATGCAAGTCCGGCTGTTTTAGCAATATGTATTATGGGCTTTCTATTATACTTTGAAGTAGATTATTTAGAAATCGGATTTTCTGCACTTGGGCTATGGGCAGTAATTGGCCTATGGAACATAGAAAGGAATAAGAAGAAGTAAATGTTAAAAATTTATTTTACAATTGAGGAAATGATCAATTTGATCAAGAATATTTCTTTACAATTGAATAACTCGACTTTTGATCCTGATGTAATAATCAGCATTAATAGAGGAGGATGTATTCCTGGTATTTATCTTTCACACTATCTTGACAAGCCTCATGAAGTAATTAATATTGAATTAAGAGACTCTAAATTAAAGCCAGATTTAATTAGTATTACAGAAAAAATAAAACAATTCAACTCAGTATTAATAATTGATGATATAAATGATTCTGGAAGCACTATAGGTATCATAAAAGATTTGAGTAATAATCTAACAACTAAAATACATTTTGCTGTATTGATTAATAAATCAGAAAGTAAATCAACAGTTGAATATTATGGAAAAACAGTTAATTCTAAAATCAATGACCCCTGGTATGTGTTTCCATGGGAAAATTGGTGGAAATTAAATGAAAAATAGAAAATTATTACAGTTTCTTGTATTACTTCATATTGTAATAATAACGATATCTAATTTCTTTGTATCAATTCCAATCGAGATTATTGGAGTAAAACTAACATGGGCAGCTTTTAGCTTTCCATTAGTTGTTGTAGCTACTGATTTGACAGTTCGGTTAGTTGGTAAGTCAATTGCAACTAAAACTATTTCATTTGCTTTTCCATTTGCAATTATTTCATCATTTTTAATTATATACTATGAACAGAATTTTATTTCAATAGCTTTAAGAATAAGTTTTGCAAGCTCCATTGCCTATGCTTTAAGTATTCTAATTGATATAAATGCTTTTCAATATTTCAGAGATAAATATTCTTATTGGTGGGTTGCACCAATGCTATCTACATTTGTATCGAATATTATTGATACATATTCTTTCTTTTTCAGTGCTTTTTATAATTCAGAAGATAAATATATGGCAGAGAATTGGTTTGAGATTGCAACAAACCAACTTATTATAAAAATCATAATCGGACTTATTCTATTTCTACCTGTTTATGGGATACTATTAAGCTACTTAAAAAAGAAAATTCTTTTTAAGAAAAAATAATTTAATTTTGACATATGCAAAAACCATTCATGTCATTAATTGCTTTTATTGTATTCAATTTTTCGAATGCCCAAATTGATGAAACTAATTCCGAGTATACCGTAGAAACAATTGGTAAAATATCAACCTTATATAAATTCGTTGAGCTAACAAAACAGGTTATAAATGATGAGAACATATATAATTTTAAATATCAAAATTTAGAATTTCCTCAGATGAAAGATATGATTAATGTTCGATTTACAGCAACTGACGAGGAATTAAACGAAATGTATAATAAAATATTAATGAGCTCTAAGATGAGAAAAAATGATCCAATAAGATATATAGATTTACCTCAAGGAAGAATGGGATTAACACGATTATCCTCTGGTCAAATCAAAATTTTATATACAAGCCAGGGTTCAAATGAAATAAAATGGACTTGGCTATCTAAGGGTCAGTTAAAGAAAGTTTTTGGAAAAAATTAGAGATATGAAAAAACTAATATTATTATATTTGATTTTTATTTCCTGTCAAGAAATATCAAATGAAATTAAAGTTGATCCTGCTGTTGAGGATATGTATATAAGATACAATAAAGCATGGAGTGATGGAGATTTTGAGACTATAACAAATGAAATTTACAGTGTTCCATTTTCTCTATATCTTCAAGATTCAACAGTTATTTTAAATTCTTCTGAAGACATAAAGAACTTTCTTATTATGACATTTAATGAACTGGAGAGTAATAATTACAGTCACTCTACTAGAAATTCGTGGGAAAGCTATAAAATAGATGATAATCTTGTAATTGTAGAGCAGAATTTCACAAGGTTTCTTAAAGATAGTTCTATAATGGGCCCTAATGAACGAACTGCATCATATATCTTAAGAAGATCTAATGGTAACTTTAAAATAAGCGGTATGATTCCTCATACAAGTATTGCAGAGTAGTTATTTCCATTTAAAATCTAAAATAATTAAATAATAAGTAAAAATATTTTACCATGAACAGAGAGACGCTAAATAAAATAATTAGAAATAGAAAAACAATTTATCCTACACAGTTTTCAGACAAAGAAATACCTGAAAACACAATAAATGAAATATTAGAAAACGCCATACATGCCCCTACGCACAGAATGACTCAACCATGGTTTTTTAGAGTATATAAGGGAAAATCAAAAGATGTTCTATGTCAAATTATTGATAAAATTGATCAAGTGAAATACTCAGCAGTTAAGATTAATAAGTTTATTGAAAAAGTTAAATCATCAGATACTATTATTTCTATATGTATGACTAGAGACGAAAATGATCGTGTTCCTGAGTGGGAAGAGATAGCTGCTGTATCAATGGCAGTTCAAAATATTTGGTTGTCATGTTATGTTCATAACATTGGCTCATATTGGAGCACTCCATCCTTTAAAGAAGAATATACAAAACTTTCAGGCTTGAATAAGAACCAGAAATCACTTGGTTTCTTTTTCATGGGTAGTTATGATCATATTGAGGCTCCTAAACTAAGAGAAGGACTGGACAGTAAAGTTGAATGGGTATAAAAAATAAACAATATGGATAACAATAAAGACTTATTAGATCATTTTTTAAATAATTGTCCTGTTGAGGCAAAAAATTATTTTGAAAATATATTAAACAGACTTGAAAGAATTGAAAAGAAAATAGATTCTATTAAGTGAGTTTCTAAGACAAACTTACTTTTACATTAAAAGGGTTTAATTATTTTTATTATGACAATGGAAAAAAACGTATTTGGTCAAGAATTACAAATTTGTTGTACAAGTCCAATGACCGGATATTTTAGAGATGGTATTTGTAGAACTATTTCAGAGGATACAGGTACACATACAGTGTGTGCAATAATGACAGACGAATTTTTAGATTTTTCTGCATCCCAGGGAAATAATCTCATAACTCCAATACCTTTATATAACTTTCCAGGTTTAAAAGTAGGAGATAAATGGTGTTTATGTGTCTCAAGATGGATTGAAGCTGAAAGGGCTGGAAAGGCTCCTCAAATTATTTTAGAAGCAACTCATGAGAAAACATTAGATTATACATCATTAGAAATTCTCATTAAATATGCTTTAATTAATAAATAATAGTTTTTTCATTTTTAAATCAATTAAATGGACGCAACAACAGTTATCACACAATTTTTTTTACCAATTTCTCTGGCAATTATTATGTTTGGTATGGGGCTAACCCTTGTAGTTGCTGATTTTGGAAGACTTTTTTATTATCCAAAGGAAGTTTTTATTGGCCTATGTAATCAGCTGGTTTTTCTCCCTTTAATTGGGTTTTTGATTATTCTTTTGTTTGACCTTGATTCATCTATGGCTATTGGAATTATGATACTCTCTTTATGCCCTGGAGGACCTACAAGCAATCTTATCACACAAGTAGCAAGAGGAAATATTGGTCTTTCTGTAACTTTAACTGCACTATCAAGTCTAATAACTGTTTTTACAATTCCAATCATTTTATCAGAAGCCATTGCTTTTTTTACAGGTGAAACAGATGTTGTCATTGAACTTCCTGTACTTCAAACCATGCTTCAAATTCTAATAATAACAGTAATTCCTGTCTCCTTAGGTATGTTAATTCGTAAAAAAAATGAAGATTTTGCCCTAAAAATGGAAAGACCTATGAGAATAGCGTCTACGGTGC
>MDTD01046971.1_pt1 | contig 16422 bp, 20 predicted proteins | sample 811221 | NCBI WGS metagenome assembly MDTD01 (sample SAMN05326646, study PRJNA326480) | marine metagenome | isolation source: seawater | place: Pacific Ocean: South West | collected 2011 | reverse complement strand
AGAATAAAAGATGTAAAGGTTCCTGACATTAAATTTCTCCGCCATCTATTGTGCTATCATCAACATCAATCAATGTATCCCAGAATGTTGTTTGTGTTCTGGGGTCTTTACTGAAGTTAACGGCAGTCGATAACTTCAAACCACTTGAGGGTTTTGCAATATAAACTCTACCATCTCTTTTTACCACAGCATTTTCTGCGAAAGATACACCAGAAGCCCAGTTACCAGCAAAAGATAGTCCAGAACCAGTTTCACCTTTACTGCCTGTCGCCCCATCTGCACCAGTTAAACCTTTTACATTTCCAACCGTAACAGAGGAACCGTCTGTAAATGTGAGTCTTAAATTATCATCCACCAACGATGCAGTTGCAACACCAACACCCAAGTTTTTATTTTTTTCTGCATCCTCTAGGGTCTGGATGTAAGTCAATAAACTTGATTTGTTGTCTCTTAATTTTTGTAAGTTAGTTTCATCAGAAAGAGCAGACTCCGGCCCAGTGACCTTAAGGTCATTGAGCACACGGGTGATAGAAACACCAAGTTCTCTGAATTCATTGTATACTGTTTCGCTCATATGGTAATCTCGATTGTTGCATCACCGGCAGCTGCACCACCTCCGCCTGGGTTCAAATCAATTCTTGGTGCTTCGAGAGTCATGTTCCCTCCAGAATTGATTACAGTGGTTCCACCAACTTGATGTTCATAGTTTCCGTCTGTTTTCATCGTAAGATTTTTGTGAGTGTGAATTGTTGCATTTCCCTTTGTCACAATATTTGAATTTTGGTCTACTTGAATATCTGCGTTTCCACGGACTAACAAAGTAAATCTACTATCATTTCCACCCTCGGACATACTACCAACCAGTATGTCTGTGTCACCAGTAATGTGTATTTGTTCGTTGCCGATTGTAAATAACTGATGGTCTTTTCGAATCTTATCCACTCTTGAACCATCTGGATGAAACTCTTGAAAAGAGCCTGACTTGTGGTGAATGTTGATTCTTTCATTTTCAGGAGTATCATCAATCTCTATAATGTGGCCCGATTCGGATTCGGTTACATGATTGTATGGGTACTGTGGATTAAATGGTGGATACCTTTCATCCCATCCCTCCGCCACACCATTTGCTATTTCATGGCCCAAGTGAGCAGATGCTCCAGATATTTTTGTGGGAACTATTGTTCCTGTAGTTATACCCCTTGCAAGTCTGTTTGTATCTGATTCTGCCTCAGGATAAATTACATTTCCATCATCATCTGTCGAAGACTCACCAAGATATGTTGTCAGAGGATAAGGCCCATTTGGTCTTGTTCCCTGTTCAGAGTTGGGGTCATAGAATCCTATGTTTGGTTGGTTCGGTTCGTTTGGAATACCACCAAGTGTTCCGATTATGACAGGATGTTGTCCTTCATCACCATCACGGAAAAATCCAACAACCCAAGTTCCTTCGACAGGCCCCAACGGAGTCTGTCCGATACCACTTACTGCTGCAGATGTAATTGGTTGCACGGGATGGGCCCATGGCAAATCCTCCGTAGAAACAGCATTCTTATCAGCACTGTGCCAACCATAACACCTTACTCGGCACCTGCCCATTAAAAGTGGATCGTTCCTGTCTTCTACAACACCAACCCACCAAACAAAACTATTTTTTCCTGCAAACTTTTCCATTAACCAAACTCCTTGATATCAGCAATTGGTTGTGGTAAAGAGTCACGAATTAATTCGAGTGTCGTGGAATATTTACCTTGTTCATTAACAACAATTTCATGCTTCAAGTCTGAAATCAAATATTTACCACTTAGGTATGGGTCTTTCCAATCTTTGCCTTTTTTGGGTTCGAGTGCGGGTATGACAATATCAATAACTTGACCCGCTCGCAGTAAACTATTGCCTGGGACTTCGATGATAAGTTTATTTGAGAGATATTGGTTCATAATTGATTGTCTCTGTAGAACCCAACCCTCGTATAAATCACCATCGAACAAATCATTGTGTTTGAAAGAACTCTGTGGGGTGTACATCCGTTTATATTGATACCCCGTGAAGTCTTCATTCGCATCAGCAATAATTTTACTTTTTTCAATATGTGTTTCGTCTGCGAATCTTTCGGCATAGTTGTATGCGAGAGACTTAATTTTTTTGTGTGTGATGTCATGGGTTAACAAAACACTACTAAAAACTCCAGTATCCATTTGTCGCAATCTATCAAAGGACTCACCAATACTTATATTTTCAATAGTAAAGAATCTTTCACCAACAGGCAGTCCCTTGACACTTTGATGATATGTGTATGTGGCTACGGGGTCACTACTAACTAGGTCTGCTAGATTTGTGAAATGAAATCCATCTGCATTTTGAAAGAACAAATACGATGGAGCACTTGTTGGCGGAGCATTTAAACATCTCTTACTAATCCAGTCAATTGCCTCCAAGGGCCTCCAGAACGGAGATATGAATTTAACATTGTTGAATACTTTTGCTCCTGTGATTAGTCGAGCGTTTGCATCTCCCTTGTTCAAATATCTGTTAAAGATAATATCTACAATTGCTCCACCATTTCCATCGTAAGATTCTACCACCCTACTTTTCTTATCATGATATTTGATTGGTGAATCCAACATGATGGAATATACAGAGGTGGTGTCATTTAGTGCTGAGGTAGTTGAAATTTTATATGACTGTAAAATAGTGTTTACACCCTGACCATCAAATCCCTCAGTTTCAAAATTAACTTTAACTATTTCATCACCATTCAGCCCGAAGTGTCTTTTCAGATTTAAAGATTCAATTAAACCAATTCGGCCTGACATTGTATTTTCAAAGATACTTTCATAAATTACAAGATTGGCAGCAAATCTAGTAACATCAATAACAGCGCCACTTCTAGATTCTAGAACTAGTTCTTTGATGTTATATTTGCCTGGAGTTGTTATCATCTATTAAACACTTCTTCAAGGTCTGCTAAAATATCTTCAACGAATTCTGGTTTGATAATTTTAATTTTTCTTTTACTATCATTTTCATTAATTTCATGTTGTTCATTTGTGACAACTCTCAATGTTTTTGATAGTGGAGGGAAATCTAGGGAGAATGATAAACTTGTCTGACCAACAATATATGCATCTCTATATCTTCTTGATGCACTTTCCTCTGGTGCATCGGGGTCAGTTGCTGTGCTTCTATCTAAATCTAACGGATTAACTTTATTCTTAATTACGGTTGTTGTGCCTGGTAAAGTGTAAGACTCCTCCCAGTGGTGAATTGCTTGCGTAGACAGTGCAACAGTTTTTAAATTATAACCACAAAGAGCAATACCCTGAGTATTGTTGTTGAAATACTTGTCGGTTGGCCAGTCAGTTTGTGTGGATATTACGAGTCTACTATATGAGGGATCCCATTCTAAAATTGTAGCCTTTACACCAGACGGTGTTACTGTTGTTTCATCACCTTGTTCATTTTGAACCACATCAACCCATTCAATTTCATCACCGACTCTAAGTTGAGATGAATGTGGTTCGGTCTTTGCTCCCTTTTCATCTCGAAGGTCTTCATTCCATAAAAACAAAGAAGTGCCTGGATATTTTTTATTTGTCTTACTTGACAAAGTTTGTTGGTCTGATGGCCAATCTTCGTATGGGTCACGAATATCATTTGTCATCAAAATCAACCAGTGTAAATCTGGCCTTCCATAAAACTTATGTGCTAGAATTTCTGGTCGTTCACCATCCATGAGTTCATAGTTGTAAAAGAAAGACTTGTTGTCCACAACAGACCTACGAATTCGGAATCGTTTCATAATGTTCGTTGCAAGAACAAATTCCTCTGTCCCATTTATGTCATAGTCAATTAATGGAAACTTTTGAAAGAACATCAGAATCCTCCTTCGATTACATCTTCTCTTACCAGAGTAGACATTTCTGAGAATGTCATTTCTAGTGTCATAGAAGCCGGAACTGCACCACTTACACTAAACCCAGTGATATCGTCAAAGGACTCTACACCGTGCATCTGTTGAACACCATTTGGTGTGTAACCAACATTGACACTTGTTAAGGCACAACGAGAGATTTTGGGAATCCATGTGTTCTCTACACCAGCATGAAAATATTGAATATCAAATTCAGCAGGGAAGTCTAAGTACACACCACCATCTGCACGGGATGGGAGTGATGCTGCTCGGAATACCCTAATTATATCGTGACACATTTTTGCTTCATCCAAACTTCTTGGAACAAACTTAAAGTTAAACGAATAACTTCTCTGCCCAACTTCTTGGAATAAAAATTCCATATGTGGATTTGTCACCTGTCGCATTGCAGCCTTCACAGCATTTGCGGCATTCAAATTAACACCAGCAATATTCGATATAGCATCAACAGATTCTAGACCAACTTTAATTCCTGCACTTTTTAGAATCCCCGATATTGCTCCTGTTTCTTCATTTGCTTCAGTAGAACCAAAAACACGTTTTATCTTATTAAGAACATCAGAACCCCCTGCAGCCACTGCTTGCAAAACTCCAAAGTCTTCCATGCTGTAACTTGCAGACAACTCTGATCCAATGCCCTCTGGCATGTAGAGTGCAATACTGTACATCGTCTTGTCTAGTTTGTTTGAGAATCTTGTTTTGCTGGTGATACTTTGATTCTGTGTTGTATCTTGTTTTAGTCTTGCCTGTCCCAGTGGGTCATCCAACTGATTTTTGTAGTAGTTGGATACTGCTTGTTGTGTGACTCTTGTAGAAACCCCAGACATAAGAGACTGTAGTTGAGCCATCGCATATTGACCCGCAACTTGCTTCATTTTACCCGAATCAAATGTCCCTGTGCTTTGCCTTTGGTTCGAACTCTCAGAGGACTTGAAGGACTGTGGGTTTGCATCATAAACAGTAAATAATAAAAAATTCTGTTGGTCTTTTAAACCAAGTTCAAGTGGGTACTGCAAACCATTCCGGTTTGCTTGACTATTCAAAGAATCACGAAGAGACTCGAACTTCTTTGCTGAGTCCTTAGATTTTTCAAATGGATTTCGGAATAGTTCAAAAGACATGGATGCTCCTTATAGATATTGTATATGGCATATAAAGGAAAATATAAGGTTAAGAATACCTCAAAGTATATTGGTGACCCCACCAAGGTTATTTATAGAAGCCTGTGGGAACGCCGTTTTATGGTTTTCTGTGAAGAGAACGAAAATATTATTAAGTGGTCATCAGAAACCATAGTGGTGCCATATATTTCTCCTGTTGATAATCGAGTGCATAGATATTTTGTAGACTTCATTATAGAATATCTAGGCAAAAAAGGAGAGAGAATTGTCTCTCTGATAGAAATAAAACCAAAGAAGCAATGTAAATCGCCTCCCAAGAGAAAAAAACTTACTCGTTCCTATTTAAATGAGATGAAAACTTGGGAGGTGAACAAAGCAAAGTGGGATTTTGCGAGAAAATATGCAGAGGAACGAGGTTGGGAATTTAAGATTATTACAGAGAACGATATCTTACTAGGAAAGAGTAAGTAATGGCTGACCCATTTGACAAAATACTTTCTGATTTTCAATCGAGTAGATTTGACCACTTCACACAACAATCAATCCGATGGTGGAGAAATACCATACGAGATTTATATGGTAGTGAAGGTGCTCCTGTTCCACCATATAAAATGCCAAGTAAATGGTTACAAGCATATAGAGAAAGATATGGTAAAGGCAGAAGAGGGGCAGCCTCTGGTAAAATGTATTTGTTTAGGTACGAACCCACAACAAAAGAAAATCTACAATATTGGGACACCCTACCATTAGTTATTGCACTCGAAAAAAAATCTGGTGGTTTCATGGGGTTAAATTTACATTACCTTTCAAAGAAAAGAAGAGGTGAATTATTAAACTACATGGGAAACCAGTTAAAGAATGCAACAGACGATGATGTCGAACAAGACTTTAAGGGTGAGAAACTACGCAATATTCGAACAGCATTTAGAAAATACAAAGTATTAAAATCTAAAGCTCCAGTGTTCAAACTAGCATATCCTTGCATACGAAGATACAAATTTACTGGACTAAAATCAAATCTAATCGAAATACCAGTCACAGACTGGGAACTTGCAGCATATTTGCCCTCTGATTATTTCTTTAAGGGTGAATCTGTTGACTACATACAAAGAGACAGTATAGATAAAAAGAGAAAAAAGTTTGGTTGAGGAGAATAAATGTCTAATCCACTTTTAAGCACAGTTAATGGTGCAACAGATTTAGTAACCAACGCCCCTATCGAAGATTTCGCTAAGGGTGGTGATAACAAAATCAGTATGACCAAGATGGTATCAAACATTAAAAAGTTTGGTACTGTGCCTGATAATGCATTCTCTCTGGAGATATATTGTTCGGGACTAGCAGACGACCCAAACCCAAGAATTTTCTACACATGCGAAGCATTCAGTTTCCCAGGCCGAAGAATGGCAACCGAGGAACTGAACACTGGTGGTGCTACCAGAAGACTGCCCTACAAACAGGAGTACAGTGGAGAGTTTACTGCTACATTTAGAATCGGGACAGATTTCTATGAAAGAAAACTTTTCGAGGACTGGCAGGCTATCATTTATGATGAAGAAAATGCTATTTGGGGATATCCTGTAGACTATATGGGAAATATGGTTGTCCGTTGTTTCAATGAAAGTAATGAAAACATATACGGTGACCAATTTTTTGAAGTGTTCCCATTGTCAATCGAGGAGGTTGGAGTTGACCAATCAAATAGTGGAGCACCACTTAGACAAAACATCACATTTGCATATCGTAAATGGGATAAACTAAAAGACTCAGATTTGTTAGATGCCCCCACTGGTTTGCCGTTTGGTGTTCCATTGGTGAACGGATTTATCGGCAAAGACTTGTCGAATCTAATTACTGGAAGTATGGACTTGGCTTCTGCTGTAAACACACAGATAGGAAATGTTAACCAAGTCGTTCAAGATAACGTAGGTTTCATGCGTAGGGCTGTTAATGGAGATGTGATTCTTGCCCCGTTTGAAAATGTAGGGAAAAATTTGAACCAAGTATTAAGTCAATATAGTGGTTCTAATTTCCCAAGTATTTAATATTGGAGATAAATTATGCCTTTACCAAGTGTATCAACACCAAAATATGAATTGACTGTACCATCAACAAAAGAAGTTGTTAAATTCAGACCATTCCTAGTCAAAGAAGAAAAGATTCTTCTTATGGCTTCAGAGAGTAAAGACCAGAAACAGGTGGTCAATGCTCTTCGTGATGTTCTAGCAGGATGTATCACATCCGAAAATAAATTAGATGTCATGACTCTACCGACTTTTGATTTGCAGTATATCTTTTTGAAGTTGCGAGCAAAATCTGTTGGAGAAGTAACAGAACTTACCGTTCTGTGTCCAGAGTGTGAATCTGTGAGTCCTGCTGAGATTGATTTGGGTGATGTAGAAGTAACATTCCCAGAGGGACACACCAAAGAAATTCCAATCACCGATGAGGTTGGATTGGTAATGAGATATCCAACATTTGAAATGATGGAATCGCAGAAGAAGGTAGATACGGGAGACATAGAATCTGTAATTAATGTTTTGAGTATGTGTGTTGACTCGATTTATGATAAAGACAATATATACACCAGAAAAGACTACAGTGATAATGACTTTAAGGACTTTGTTTACTCTTTGACACAATCCGATTTAACAAAGATGCAACAGTTCTTTGATACGATGCCGAACATGGAACATGAACTGAAGTTTATGTGTACAAAATGTAAGGAACAACAGTCCGTTGTGTTGAGGAGTCTGGATGATTTTTTTACATCGGACTCAGCCACGAGTCGTTAGCTAACCTTTATAAGATGAACTTTGAAATGATGCAACGGTTTAAATATAGTTTAACTGAACTAGAAAATATGATGCCGTGGGAACGAGAAATATATGTAAGTTTATTAGAGCAATATATTAAAGATGAAAATGAGCGACAAAAGAAAGAAGCAGCAAAGTTTAAAAGGTAATTAAATGGCCGACCTTAACCAAGTAACAGCAGAACTCAAAGCATCTAGAGCTGACCAGAAGACAATTGGTCAGATGGTGTCTGATAGTTTATCATCACTTGGTAATGACTTTAAACAACTTAAATCTGCTTTGAAAAAGGGACAAAAGGATGATAAAAAGGCCAATGATGACCAAAAAAGAAGAGATGCCGCCAAAAGCGAAAAAGATAGAGAATTTGGTGCTGCTTTTCTTAACTCAATTGCAAAACTTGGTGAATCAATTGAGAGTGCATTTGATAATATTGGTAACGTAGCATCCCCCGCTGGACTTGGAAAGATTTTATTCGGAATTGTTGGACTTTTGGCTGCAACACTATCTGGTTTTGTGACTGGATTTAAAGAAACTTTTGGTTTGTTTTTCAAAATATTTGAAAAAGTATTTCCAAAAACTGCTAAGACACTTAAAAATTTGTGGAATAAGATTTTTGGAAAGGGAGGGACGTTTCGAAACTTCTTAGCCTTTACGAAAAAATCAATTAGAAGAGTGAAAAAGTTTCTCACACCAATAATTAGTTTTGTCAAGAAAGCGTTAGAACCATTCTTTAGAATCCTTACAAAACTATCACCCACCCTAAAAGCCCTCAGTGGAGGTGGTGGACTCATGAAGTTCTTTAAACCACTAGTTTCTATGTTCAAGGGTGTATTTAAAGTAGGCGGAATCCTTGGTAAAATAGTAGGAAAGATATTCCTTCCTTTCCAAATAATAGCGGGTCTATTTAAGGGTCTTATGTCAAGTATTGATAAATTCAAAGAGGGTGATATTCTTGGTGGTATCGGTGCATTCTTTGGTGGAATATTGGATGTGTTTACTTTGGGAATTATTGATGTTGACAAATTCACCGTATTCTTCAAAGACCTGTTTGGTGGATTCTTTGATGGTTTTGCTAAACTGTTTGAGGGTGACATCATGGGTGGTATAAAAGATATTGGTGGTTCCATCCTTACATTTGTAGTTGGATTGCCCGAACTATTGTTCGATGGAATCTTAAATGCAATTGCTAGTATCTTCGAATTTTTTGGATTGGATTCTATCGGAGAATTGTTCCGATCACTCGCAGATGTGGACATACTCTCAACGATAAAAGATGTCTTTAACACATTGTTTGAAACACTCTCACCAGTATTAGATGTAATTATGTCCACCATGGGAACTTTGTTTGGTGCAATAGGTGATGCTTTCAGTTGGATTTTTGATAATGTGCTTCTTCCAGTAATCGAACCACTAATGGATCTCATGGGAACTCTGTTTGGTGCAATAGGTGATGCGTTTGCTTGGATTTACGAAAACATATTCCTTCCAATAATTCAGCCTCTTAGTGATGTTCTAAGGTCAATCTTCGAGCCGATTGGAGAAATCTTAACGTGGACTTATAACAACATAATTCGCCCCGTCCTATCGGGAATTATGTACTTCTTTGAACTAATCGGTTATGCTTTTAGTCACATTCAACGTGCAGGCCTGTTAGTTTTAAATGGTCTTATATTACTAATCCAGAAACTTCCAGACTTTCTCAAACCAGATGCACTTGCAGGACTAGAACTACTTGAAGTGCCAGAATCACCAAGTTTCCCATCATTTGAAATGTTGCCGGAACTTCGACACGGTGGTCTTGTTAAAGGAATGAATGATGGACTGGGTAAACTATTCCGTATGGGTGAAGGTGGTGACGAATTAGTAACACCTCTTGACCAAATTAAACCAAACATTCTCGACCCAATCATGTCGAAAGCAATGGCAATGGTTCCACAAATGCAACAAATGGCCGGTGGTGCTGCGGCCGCAGCAGGTAGTGCTCTTATTGTCAATGCACCGAACAACAGCCAAATGGTAAATGCACCCACGACAATGGTAGGTTCAATGACAACAAGAAATGCCGACATGTCTCGTAGAGATATGAACAGTTAATAAAAAACCCCCTTCCCGAAGGAAGAGGGTTTTCTTGTAACTATTTAATTGTCTATCAGAACTGAATCTGAAGTTGGGTACGGACGAGGTATTCACCTTCGGATGCACTTGCATTCCATCCAGTGGTTCCCAAATCCCAACCTGCATCAATGCCGTTCATAGCATAACCAAAATCGGTTGTCCACTTAACGTGGTCATTGATGAAGTAGTTTGCACCCACAGTAAGAACACTGAGGTTCTCTGTAGCACCTTCCAACTCACCGAATTCATATGCAAGGAAACCTTGTAGGTCTTCTGTACACATGTAAGCGGCACTAAACGTAGTTGCCCAGTTGTCTGCTGCATCACGGTTTACACCGACATACGCAGCAGTCAAATCAAGACCACCAAACTTGATACCAGTGTCTACGGTGTAAGTAGTGTAGTCACTATCTACCAAATCGTTCCAAGAAAGAGCAGCACCAAAATTCCACCAGTCGGTGACATCCCAATCTGCACGAGCGGTAAGAGCATAACCATTCTGGACACCAGCACCATTAGCACTGTTGAATCCATCAGTATATGCGGCACGGAGGTTTAGTGCTCCGAAGTCCTTACCAAACTCAATACCCTGTGAACGGCCTTGGCCAAAGGTATATGCAACGATTGAACGGTCTACAGCAAGAGTATCAACTCTTGATACAAGAACTTCCTTCATGAAAGGAGACTTGAACTGACCAAATCGAAAGTCAAGACCTGCGATTTCACCAGTACCATATGCATCCTTCAATTCGAAGTTTCCACCGTCACTCCACTGACCACTGACCTTGTAACCAAAGTCGTAGATGTCACCACTCAGAATGAGTCGTGTTGCGGGGAGACTGAAACCATGATTGGCTTCGGCATCACCACCACCATTGTAGTCAAATCGAGTCTGTACAAATCCGTTTACGTTAACAGTTACGGGGCTTCCATTGCCCTGCAACATCGAACGAGTTTCTGCATCAGCGAGTACACTTCGAACGAGTGCTCGGTTTTGTCGAACACGTTCCTTGTCCAGCCAAGAATCGGCTGTTGCATTCGCAGATAACTCTGCAATTCGTGCTTCTGCCGCAGCCAGACGAGCCTGAAGGTCAGTTTCATCTGCTACCGCAAATCCAGCAATAATCATTACCGCTGCAATCGCACCATAAATTGTCCACTTCTTTTTAGTCATGGAAATTCTCCTTAAACCAAAAATTAGTTGACTGCGTTAGTTACAAGACCCCAGAGGGACTGGAGTGCTTGTCCGACCCAAACGACACCTTCCCATGCGAAGGGAATGAGTGCGAGAGTGATTAGGCAAGAGCGACTAACACCAACCTTACCAAGACCCTTGGCAACTACATCGTTGCCACACTGTACGGGACATTCATTAGACTTGCTCATTTTAGTATCTCCTATTTCTGAGCATCCCCATCATCGTTATTCCAAGAATGTCGTGGGGATTAAACGACAACGGGAAAACCTATTCCCAAACTTGGATTCACTTATTTAGTGTCCTTAAAAAATTGACACCCCACATTATACATGTTTCCTGTGGGGTGTCAACTATAAAATTATTATTTTTTCAATCTTCGGAAGCAAGACGCTCGAAGTATGAAAGTGCATCATCTCCTTCATCGTTATCACTAGTATTAGTGGTAACAGGAGTTTCCGATTCTGCTGGAGCAATAGAAGTATCAACCTCTACACTTTCAGCACTGGTAGCAATAGTGGTATCACCATCACCGAGAACGGTTTGAAGTCGTTCCTTCAGTTCATCATAACTCTTGAATTGTTCGGGAGAGATAAACTCATTGAGGTCGTGCTGAGTCTTCCAAAGTTCTTCCAACTTTGTATCATCACCATCATACAGTTCAGAAGGTGAATCAAATTCACTCTTATCGTAGTTGATGAATCCAGCAACCTTACGAACCTTGAGACGGAAGTTTGCACCAGTCCAGTAATCGAACGGATTTACAGGAGTCTCATCCTCAAACTCAGGATTCATAGATTCCATAATCTTATCGAAAATCTTCTTACCAAACTTATAGAGGAAGACCTTGCCCTCATTGTCGGGGTTCTTGGGGTCACTCACAACCATAATGTTTGCGATGTAAGTAAGACGACGCTTCTGCTTTCGAGCAATTTCCTTACCTTGTTCAGTTCCAGAATTCCACAACTTGCTGTTGAGTTCTGAAACAGGGTCTTTCTGACCAATGGTAGTGAGAGAGTTCTCAATATACCAACCACCAGGCCCTTGGAACCCATGATTCCAAACACGAACCCACGGTAGTTCCGAACCCTCAGTTGCGGGCAAGAAACGAATAATAGCAAATCCGTTTGATGCACTGTCTAGTTCAGGACGCCAGAATCGGTCATCCTTGTAAGACTTCTTGGTATCATTCATTTCCTCCAACTTGGTCTTGAGGAAATCGGTTGTACCTGAACGCTTTTTCATATCGTTGAAACTCATATATATCTCCTTGTATTCGATGTATGTTTTCGTATTACGATGTGTAAATTATAACTCATATTCTCTGTATGTCAAGTATTATTTTTGTATATTTTATACGGGTAGTTGAGATGTCTTTGGAATCATATTTAAATCCAAACCCTCATCGTGTAGTTTTTCAACAATTGACTTGGACAGCAACTTTGATGCAAATTCTGGTTCTACAGCATATTCTTCACATAAACTTAGAATTGCTTCAATGTAACCGTCCCCCATTGTCGCTACTTTATCTTCTACCTCTTTTGAAAAGTCCTCTGGTGTTAAATCCAACATTCTATTTTTCTCCTATTATAAATAGTTGTATCTGATATGTATATCACAAATCAAAGGGGAACTTAAATATGTCCAGACCAAATCACCCGCTAAGATTCACTCCATATACGGATGTTGTACAGGCAGGAATGAAATCACTAATCGTTGATGCCGAAGGAACTGTTGTTCTTCAGTTTCCTGACGGAACCACATCACATTTTGTTGCCACTAAAGGAACACAATACAATATGAATTTCGATAGGGTTGTTCCTGCATCAGCATCTCATATTGCTGCGGCTTCAGGTGTCACCGGCACCGCATTCTTTTGATTAATTTTCTTGTCTATACTTAACGATGGTTTCATGTAGTTTATCTACATAATCCATCGGGTTTCCTACAAAAACTTGACTATCACCAGTGTCGCAAGAAATCAAGATGACGATATTCTTTATCGGCGTCTTGGTTCTTTCTTGGAACATGATAGCATATGCGGTTGCTTGAAGGAAGTAGTTCTCAATATCAGACTTTCTTTTGAGTTTTGATGAACCCTTAAAGTCAATAATCGACAACTCACCATCAAATTCACCAATACAGTCAACTCGACCTGCGAGTTTCAGGGTATGTGACCATAGTGGTCGTTCCAACCCAACAATATTGTCGATTCGATGTAGTTCATCTGCTATCTGATAGAACAATCGAGAATCGGTTGACTCTGCTTCCGCAAGATAACCTTCCTCGTTGTTCAGATAGTCTTCAATAATCTTATGTAAACGGTTTCCCCGTGCAAGAACTCTTTTAGATTCTTCGGGGTTGTTTCTGCGCCACTCTGCAAAGAACTTTCGTTTTTCCCAACCAGTAACGGTGGTTACACTCGGATAACTCTTACCGTCTGGTGTTTGGTAGTATCTACCTTCAGAAGTTGTTTCTGATTCTAGTTCTTGCCAAACTGGGCTTTCAACATGATTAAACTCTTTGTTCACTAACATAATGTTTCACTTTCACATTTCTTATAATTTTACCAATTCTTATTAATAAAGTCAAGCAATTTTTTCTCATCTTCTGTGTATGATGGTTCTACTTGCATCGCACCAATGCCGAGATTATCAGCATGAGGTGCATCGACTTCAATAGACTCTCCCATATCAACGGATTCTTCTTTTTTCTTCTTGCCCTTTGCTTTGTACCCACTTGCAAAAGCAGCACGACGCTGGGCATCACTTGCAAATCCTTCTTTTACGCCATACATCTTTTCAAACTTCTTACGACTTTTCTCATCCTTGAACTTGATGTTCACGGTGAACTTCTTGTAATTACCAACAAGACCAAATTTAGCAAGCATGCCTTTTCTCATTGCATCTTCGGCATCACGCATCAAATTTTCATATTCTTTTTTGTTTTTTGTTTGATAAAGTCGTTCAGTTGGTGAGGGATGCATATCCTTCTTAAAATCACCCTGACCTGTTCGGACTAAGGGAACGGACTCTGCTTCATCAACCTCTGTATTTGGTTGCGTAGTTTTGTTTTCGGTTCGTCTTTTATCACCACCTGAAACTCTGCGACTAGCACCACCATTACTCTTCCACTCTAGTTGCAACTCTTCAGCAAGTGCTTTTGCTGCTTCTTCGGGTGACTTCTTGTCATAGTAGAATTCAATTGCATCAGTTGGATTGATACTAGACTTCTGATAGTTAGTACCATGCTTTTTGAGTGCTTTTTCAAACTTATCAAACCACTTAATGAGTGGTTTCTTATCATCCTCAGCCATAAACTTAGCAGTAAATTCTTCTAGTTTGCCGGGAGTACGAAATGGGTTATTCATCGGGATCATGGGTGATGTCCTCTGTGGTATCTTGTTTCTTTGCTTCCTCTTGAGCTTTACGAATCTCTTCCTGTCTTCTTCGTTGCTCTTCCTTTGCTTTTCTACGCAGAATGAAAGGATTCGATTCATTGAACTTGTGTTCGGTATGTTTTCCAAAATATGGCATATCAAATTCTCCTTAGTTACTTTTATTTATAAAAATTTATCACGGGGTTAACTGAGAAACTTTCACCATTAGTTTTTTAATGATGTCACCTGTTCTATCTGGTTTCTTTCCAGACTCTTTTACTTTCACATATTCGAAATTTTTGATAACAATTGGTCTTCCGTCTTTACCGTCAAGTGGTTTTCCCTTTTCATCAACGTAGTAAACTGTGTTTTGTGGGCCACCGTATATCACATACACCTCACCATTCATAAGAGCACTGGTTCGTCCAAAGATAAGATTTACTAGACTTGTTTTTGCACCCTTGTGTGTAAACATGATTACTTCGTCGGGAAGTGTTCTTTTTCTTTTTCTGTTAACTTTTAGTGCAAATTGAAAATCGGTCAATACCCAAATAACATGAATGTTTTCGGGTTTATATCCTGCTTTGACAAGTTTTCTTGTAATACTTGTAACTTCGGTTCCCCATGCAAGTGTTCTATCTAACATCAAGTTGGGTAGTTCACTTCTGTTGGGATTATCACCATACATGATATCTCGTCTTCTTGTGCCGAGTCTCATGTCATTCATGGTATTGTGAACCTTTTGAATGTCATCAGGATTAGTCATATCGACACCCTTGACATCTTTAAATGCTTCAGAACCTTTATTTGCTAATGCAACCATAAGATACTTCACTTGGTCTGGGTCAATCACTTTGTAATCTTCAGACCGAATGAAATGTTTCTTTGCAAATGTTTTACCACTCGCAGCACCACCTGCAAGAATGACAACCTGTCCATACCGTTTTCCTTTGTTTGGTAGGATTAGTTTTTCTTGCAAGTATTTACGAAATCTTCTTATCATTTACTATATGGTGCCCTCACATCAAGTCTTCCCTTCTTGAGAAGACCTCCCGTCATAATGTGCTGTTTCTTATCAGCATCAATAACAGGCATGTCATGTCTAGGAGGGGCTCCCACTGGTGGTGTTTTAGATTGAATGTCCGCTAATCTTTTTGCAAGGACATCTTTTCCACCGATACTTTCTAACCACTCCTCTGACTTCACACGACTGTAGAACTTGGGATGCATATACTTCCCATCCATGAGTGCATTCATAGCATCATCGATTGTTGCATCGTAGATATTAACATCACCACCCTTGGGCATACCTCTTCGGTCATTACCGAAAGCATCACCCAATGCACGAAGGACAGGAACCAAATCACCGATACTCAGGTCTGCTTGCAGTCCACCAATTTTTGCGGATGGTTCTGCTAACAGAGTCGCAGCCCATCTATGGTGACCATCAAGAATATGATTATCTTTGGAAATGATTGCACCGAGGTCACCACCCTTCACGCCACCGACAGCCATACCAAGTGACTTACCTAAGTAAATTGCATTTTGTGATGGTAATAGAGTAGATGCAGGTTTGGTGACTTTATTCACCTTTACGATATCATCTTTTACCTCTCCATCCATCTTGCCCTTGTTCATGAAGATTCTTTGCATTGCTTGGGTGAGTGGGTTTGGAAACTCTTTAGAGTCAATGTCTTTAGTTGCAAGTGCTTCGACCAAAGAATCAACTAACCATTTGTTATCGGTGTAATCTGTGAACTTTTTCATTTAGTATACCTCTGCATGCCCTTCTACGAGGAGTATTTGATTTACTGTTGCATTATTGTCAAGGACTATGGTTCCGAGTATTCTACCATACTTTCCTT
>MDTD01159507.1_pt1 | contig 16423 bp, 9 predicted proteins | sample 811221 | NCBI WGS metagenome assembly MDTD01 (sample SAMN05326646, study PRJNA326480) | marine metagenome | isolation source: seawater | place: Pacific Ocean: South West | collected 2011 | reverse complement strand
GATATGGTGAGGTGGAGTCGATAAGATGCCACTTCAAGTAGGTCTTCCAATCATCCAGCTTCTCTTCTTTGAGCATTTTATCCAGGGCTTTCAAGAATTCCGGTTGACCCACATTGACCGTGTCGATTTTGCCGTGGCCGATCTCAGTTAAATAGTCGGACCAGGAAAAGTTCGGTGTCAGTTTATCCAGCTCTTCGATGCTCATCTTGTGGTAGATCTTGAAAGGATCTCTGCAATCGGTATTCTTCATCGATGCTTTGGCAAGGTCAGTCTCCAGCCGTAGAACGGTGGCTGCTTTCTCTCTGGACTGCTTCTCTCCCATGAGGTCCAGCATACGAGCCACATGCTTCTCGTATTTTTTAAGCAGCTCTTTGGATTCCTTATCTTCGTTGAGATAGTAGTCACGGTCAGGAAGACCAAGACCACCCTGGAATAGTTGACCTATCACCATCTCGCTGTTTTTGAAGTCTTGACCCGAACTTATGTCGAAGAAGGCGGAGATGCCTTTCTGATGCAGGTCTGCTACTTCTTTCCTTAGTTCGGTAAGATTGGACAGTTTCTCCACATCTTCTATATCTTGCTTGAGAGGTTTGAGACCGTCGGCATCGATTTTTTTCTGGTTCATGCCGCAGAAATAAAGATCACCAATCTTTTTCTTGTTGCTTCCGGCTTCGGCTTTTTCATTGCTGCGCGCTTCTTCAAGGATAGACTTTAATATGGTGAGGTTTTGATCCCTGATTATATTGAGCTGACCCCAGCGGTCGTACTCATCGGGGATGGGAGTGTTTTTCAGCCAGGTGCCGTTTGCAAAGAGATAGAAATCGTTCCCGGGGAGCTTCTTCTTGTCCATGAAAGAAGGATTGATGCCGGAACGCGAATCGGTTTTCTTCTTGCTCTCGGTCTTCAGCATGGACTTTTTCGCTCCTGTATCCTCAGCCTTTTTCTCGTCTTTGTTTTTGCAACAGTCTGATTCACCGCAATCGGCAAGCGCTCCCTGGATAGGGAAACTGAGTCCGGAAGCCAGCGTTATGGAAAGAGCGGCTAAGAGCAATCTGGAACTTTTCAATTTTATAGAAACCTCGTTTGCTAACACTATCCTGTTTAAGAACTTGGGGAAGAGCGGAAATACTCTCTTGGTCTTCTCTGACCAAATTTCCCAAGAATGCATAGAAAGCATAATTGCACAGAAGGAAAGTTTAGCAAGTTCCCGCAAAAAATGACTGGATATCTGATTTTTGGTCCAGGATTTTGTTCGTTGTCAACAGAAAGGTACAGTAAGAACCGGTTCCCTGAAGATGGAGATGCATTCTTGAAATCTTGGGAAGCCGGTTCTTACCGGGATCAAAAACATGGATTAGGCGGAGAATAATTGTCTGGTTTCTGAATTTGGATTTGATGGAAGGTTCAGGTCAAACTATTGATCGAGGTTTCTATCTGTTCGTCGACAAACATGTCGTCCGGATAGTAAGGCTCACGAGACCTGAGCACCACTGCTGTAATCACGAGTTGAAGGATGGCGAAGGCAACCAGGCATACGGAAAGGTACATAGTTGTAATTCCTTATATTTCGGTCGATTGTCAGTTATCTAGTTCAGCTAATTTGTCGTTATAACTTCAATTCAACGTTGCACCATCATTATTCAGGTACATCGGTTAAGGTCGTCTTAAGAGCCCGATTATTCTTCAACTTTTTCAGAACTTTCTGCCTTTAGTCTTCGAGTATGTATGAAGAGACATATGCCCGATAGCGCATAGAGGGCAAAAGCAATAATAGGCAGCCCTTTTAGTCCGAACCAGAGGGAGAGATTTTCGGTCAGTCCGCCGAATGCGACACCAAGTAAATTGGCCGAGAGAAGTTGAAGCGGCAGTTTGGTATCACGGAAGCATCTAGAGAAAGTCATGCTGCCGAAAAGTATAGGTCCACAAGCTATGAGTGACGCGATCACGCCGATGGCGACCGGGCTCATCGAAGTATGTTCAGGCACCTTCCATAGATAGTCAATGGTGCAGCAGACCAGGAGCCCGCCATAGAGAAACGGCAGAGGGATTTTTTTGTACTTGATCACAAACAGGTTGGCAAACCATGCCAGGGTCAGAATAGTCATGATTACAATGGAACTTACCAGCCAGGTTGCTCCGAATAGCAGGGACAACTGGGTGATGGATTTTGTCTCCACAAGCATGAATGCCTGACCGAGAAAGAACATATTGCCCCATTCTCCAGGACTGATGCTCTCTTTAGCTTTGGCTGTTTTAGGCGTTTTGAGAACCGCAAGAATTGTAGGTATCACCACCGCTATCAACAAAACGGAGAAGTAGAGGATCATTCCATTGACATTGAATTCGGTGAATAGAAATGGCCAGTCATCGGTGGAAGGGCTGGTTTTAACTTCTTTGCCCGGAGGCGGCCACTGTTCCAGCCCACGACTGGCGTATGCCACCACATCCGATGGAGGCTCTTTAGCGCCCGGTCCGAACACGAAGATTACACTGTCCCATTTTCGATCTACATAAGCGAATGGCTTCTTGCCCCAGGCTTTATATATGGTGTTATAAATTCTTTCGGTGATGAAATTGTCCGGACCGGTGGCATAGGAGAGCACCACCACACCGTCTGGTTTAAGGGCATTGAGAGCCGCTTTCATTGATTCTTCTGTATAGACAAAGTTGTCTATACGCAGGAAAGAAGAACGCTTTATAGTAGCCCCCGGGTCCAGGTCGGCGAAAAGAATCAGGTCATACTTCTTCTTTGTGTATCTGAGATAGGAGCGAGCATCTTCCGCGAAGGCGTGCACCCTCGGGTCTTGCCAGGGGTGGTTCGGATGGATTGTCTTGCCATAGGTGGCGATGACCGGATCGATCTCGACGGCGTCCACTGATTTTGCCCCATAGGACAAAGCGCAGGCGGCGTCGTTGCCCGAGCCTGCTCCCAGAACAAGCACATCATCATGATCCGGCGCGAATAAGAATGGCGTGCGGGTCCGTCGATAGTAGTATTGAACTGTCTCCGTGTGGACATTCCTGGGTTTAATCGTGAGGAACTTTTCTTCCTCTTCTTTTGGAAGTATCTTCAGCCCGGTGTGAAAGTATTCGTTGTTAGAGTTTAGAACATAGCTGCCTGCACCGAGAGCTTCCTCCGCCACGGGCACCACGGTTAGTTTGCTGTAGGGGGACCAGCAGCTATCCGAGTAGATGAAGACACTTGTGACAGCGGCCACAAGACCCACTGCCGTCACCGCCAGTTTTAGCTTTTTGCTGTCGATAACAAAGAGAGTGGATGCGGTGAGAATCAATAGCCAGACATAGCAATCGAAGCTGAACCAGGAGACAAGACCGATTGCGGCGGTACCGGCTATGCTACCAAGGAGATTTATGGAATAGGCGCTCAGGGGTTTGTGCTTTTCGAACTCCGCTCCCAGGCTCACTCCAATACGACGGAAAACCGTAAAAAGGCATCCTATTAACGTGAATAGAATTGTCAGGGCAAGTATGACGTTTCCGGTATTGGCTGCCTCTATTTTTATGGTCAGGGCGGAGAGGTTAAGTGGAACAGCAAAGAGACATCCGGCTATCAGTATGACCGCCGCCAGAATGCTGGCAGCCGCTGAATCTAGTGGTGAGGATTTGGAGCCGTCTTTTGTCTGGGTTGACTGGACTATCAGTCCGGTGGAGGTGGAGACCAGTGCCACCATCACGATCAGGTTCGGAAAAATTCTCACCAGAACCAGCTCGCAACTGAGCCAGCGGATGCATAAAATCTCCGCGAAGAGAAGAACAAAACTGACCCAGAACAGCTTTCTGGCGCTTACCTTGTTCTCGCTTAGACTTTCCAGGGCGTTCCCTCCCCCAGGTAGTAAATTCGGTCTTCTTTAGTCTTCTACCCTCCGGCTGGACAATATAAATCCGGCGGCTCACGGATGTTACGGACCTTCCCATGGACGCTGGCACTCGGACCGTTAACGGCAGATAATTCCTGCCTGCCTGGGAGAATATCAGGGTAAATCCCGTTTTAGTTTGACCGGGGTTGCCGCAGTATAGAGTCCGGAGTTGGCATTGTCCCGGTAGATTGAATTATGCAAGACCCTTCTGTCCCAAAAGTTTCATTGAGCTGGCAGGCTCAACAGAGAGAATCTATTAAATTCTGGATGAGTGTGGAGGCAGGTCGCAGTGCTGCTAAGACATACCGAATGCATCAGCAAAGAGGCAGCCGCAGGGCCTATGAATACGCCACCGGAATAATTGAAAGTTTGAAGGACGAAAGCTACAAAACCGCTGCCCAGAAAGAGTTCGATCTTGCTGTTTCGTTGCTGTTAGAGGGTGAGGAGTCAGAGATTATTTCCTAGATTGGTTTTCCTGATTTAGCTCAGATAAGGCTATTGCTCAACCCTTTTCAGTTCATTGGCTTCCAGGTCCTTAAATTCCAGGACTTCCAGGGCGTCTTCGTGGGTCGATTCCAGAATCACCGGCGGGGCAACACCTTCTTCCAGGGCTTCTCTCCAGCGGTCCGCGCAGAGACACCAGTGATCTCCGGGCTTGAGCCCGGGAAAACCGAAGGCTGGATTGGGTGTGGAGAGATCGTTGCCTTTTGAGCGGGTATATTCGAGAAACTCTTCGGTTACAACGGCACAAACCGAATGATTGCCAAAGTCTTCCGGGGTAACTTCGCAGTAGCCCGTGCGGGTAAATCCTGTGACAGGCTTATCACAGCAAGGTTTCAGTGCTTTTCCATATACATTTCTGTGCATGTCTTCTCTTCCCCCGGGGCTGCTTGCTCCTCGATCAGCTCGATCAGTTAGATTCTACAGACTTTACCGGCGGGATAAAGATGATCTAGATTAGATTAGATTTCCTTGTTCACCACGAATTCGTTCTTCGGCAGCTCCCGTGGGATTGTCGCCGGTTTTATCTTGAGTCAGGGTTTACCCTATTCGGCTGGGAATGGGAATAATTAATAATGAAGGCTCGATTAGTATCCGGAGTGATGATGCGCTCAATTGACGATAAGCATGAAGTCGCTTTTGGTAGGTCAGGAAAGTTCCGTATAGACCTGGATAAAGCTCTGGGCTGGTCGCAGGTTGTCTTTTATTTTCTGGGGATTTTAAACCTCACCAGATACCTGTCGTTCTACTATTTTCCGTCTTCTTCTGTGGCGCAGTTCTTTTCTCACTTAAGCACGATGATGTATGGAAGCGCTCTCAGTGGGCTCTGGTATGGAATCGTCGCCAGTCTGTGTTTAGCCACCGTCGTCGTGCTTGGCTCCCCTGTCTCTCTGGTATTTCTCAAATGCAGCAAAGACAATGTCCTGACTTCCGGTAGCCGACCGGTTTTCGAAAGGGAGGGTTTTTGGAAGGGTGTTGAGTTGGTTTTGCTCAACCTCCATCGATGCCATGGACTTTTATTCTTCCTGGCAGTATCTCTTTTCGTTAGTAGCGGAATTCTCTGGGTTGTCTCTTCTATGGCTAACCCGCCGGTTTTGTGGTCGCTTCTTGCATTGCTTTTGCCCGTTGTCGCGACCGGGCTGGCCGCTTCTAAGATTAAGAACAATTTTTGCACCAACATACTTCCTTATTTTGGTGCCCAGGTAGGCTTTTTGTCTTTCCTTGCCGTGGCCGTGTTCTCGCACATGGGTATCGGCTATCACGTGGCAAACTGGCTCCAGGCTTGCATGAACGATGCCGCAATGTATGGTCCGACTGACGCGACCGCCCCTTTTGTCGCTCTCACTTCCACTGTCATTTATCTAGCTATTACTTCGATTTTCTTCCCTCTGGCTTCTCGCCTGGGTCTTGCTTATCAGCAAGCTTTGAAGAGCATAGTCGTGGCACGCAAACCTGTTTTAGATAGCCTGATTCAGACATTCAGTCGTTCTACGAAAACTCTGAGCCTCAAACGAGAAGTTAGTTGGCTGGGGGATTTCGGGCGGTCAGTCTCCTGGATTACAATCTGCTATGTGGCCCTGTTCGCATTTGTAGGCCAGGCCTACCTAGCCTTCACTAGTCAACCTGATTCTTCCGTATGCAGTTTGGTATGGGCGATTCAAAACTGGATCGTTGCTTCCGCTCTGGATGCCAATTTGCCTGACTTTGTTGTAGGCGATCCAGCGCTTGTTCTATTTGTCGCCAGTATAATCGCCGCCTATGGATACATCCCGCTTGCCCTGACGGCGGTCAACTTTCTGCCGAATCGTAAGCGAAGAAGAGTCAAGTTCGATGAGACCGGCGTAACCAGCGAACAGAACTTTGTAAAATACCTGACCGCCTCTCCCCATAGACCATGGAGTTCTTTGAGGAAAGTCTCCCTCGATCTCAAAGGCGTGTTACTACTAAGCTTTGACAAATTCAAAGATTTGAAGATTTGCGTCAAGGACGCCGACGAAGAAAATCTGCTAAAACTTTTAAACACCGCCGACGAAAAGTCACCTTATTGTACTTTCGACCCGGATGCGATCAAATTGAGAAAGTCGCTCCGGGCTAATGTCGGAGCCGAGCTTATTGAAGCGGATCGAGATGTGGACTCTACCATCTTCAAGACCCCGGAGCAGGATGCTCTTCTAATCGGCGGCAGATATCGGGTGGTCAAACTGTTGTCCACCAGACCACTCTCGGCCGTTTATCTTGCCCGGGATGAAGATTCTCGATTGGTGGTGGTGAAGCAGTTTGTCACCCCAGAAAGTTCTACAGGAGGAGAGTACTGGCGGCAAGCTCTACACAAAGAGTACAGCTTGCTAAAAGATCTAAAGCTGGATTCGGTGGCTGATGTTCTGGATATAGTAGAGGAAGAAGATGCTTCATATCTGGTGCTTCAGCACCTGCCTGGCCAAACTCTTAGAGAGTATATAACCAAGCAGGGACCTCGAAGCGCCAGGGAAACGCGGATCTGGGCAAAGAAACTGGCTGAGCTTATGGTCGAGTTGCACTCCATGGACCCTCCTGTCATTCACCGGGATTTGACCCCGGACAATATCATCATTGATGAAAGCGGAGCGCTGAGAGTGATTGATTTCGGTGCCGCTCATCAGTTCATGGAAGGTGTTACAGGCACCCTGGTCGGCAAGCAATGTTACATCTCTCCTGAGCAACTCAGGGGCAAGGTCGATACCGCCAATGATATCTACAGCTATGGTTGCGTACTAAACTTCCTGGTCACTGGAGCTGATCCGAGAGCGCTGAAAGAGAGCAGCCCCCTGGACGAAGGCTGCAACATCGGCGAGTCTTTCAATCAGTTGATCAAAGATTGCACCAAATTTGATGAGGAAGAGCGAATTGAATCCTTCGAAGCGATCTCTACCAGATTGGATGAAATTGAAAGGGCGAATGAGAGAGCTTCCGGTGGTGTTGTCAGCGATCTTGTCTTTCTCGCCAAGCACCAGGCTGCTCGTGCAGCCAGAGATAGATTGGAGAGAGAGGCGCAAGTACTGCTAGAGAGACAGGCGGAAGAAGAAGCTTTAGCCAAAAAGATTGAAGAACTTGGCGATGCCCAGTCAAAAGATTCGGATCAGTTCCTTGCCAGAGTTTCTGAGGTGATAGGCTCCACAAGCGACAAATTAGGAGGTTCAGTTCAAGCTCCTGATACCACTGCCACATCTGATATTGCTCCGGTGGTTACTCCAGTCACTCTGGAAGAGCTTCTAAAGGCAAAGGTTAAAGAGCAGTCTGAGCAAGATACCTTCCGATTCACATTATGCGATTTGGCAGGGGATTTGAAGAAAGTCTTTAGCACGCTCTCTATGAGGCTTCTGCCGTATCAAATTATTTCGGCGGCATACATCATTTATATGTACGCTGTTTTCGGTGCACCTGCAAACACTATGGCGTTTCTGTTCAGCCTATCTGGTAAGAGCAAGTGGGATGACTTGAAGGCTGTCGGTTCAGTTCTCTCCGGTGATTTATCCAGAGAGTTTAGAATGGAGAGACCCTACTTCGGTGATCCTCGTTGGATCAAAGAGACCGGTCATAGTTGGCTTCCTGTCCCCTGTTTGGCAGCTCTGTTCTTCCCGTTATTTGTTCTGCCCTGGATGATAACCTACCACCTGCGTCAGCAATCAAAGGCTTTCTCCGCATATTTGAAGTATAAGTTCGGTGTCGACCTTCATTGTTTGTTCGGGCGCTTTAACTTTCTTGGGAAGAGGAAGAGAGCCGAAAATGATATTGATGATGGTGAACCCTTAGAGAGTCCCGGGGGCGAATTGCTGTCTTTGAGGCAGAATATAGAGGATAGAAAAGAGCCAGCCGCTTTCTTCTTCTCTTCTGCCTTTACTACCGCTGCTATTCTGATGACAGTGCTGGGTCTTCCCGGACTAATCGCTCTTGCGATTTATTTCAGCAGTAGCCTGCCTCCTTTTGCCGGCTTCTACGATGGCACTGCCTGGAGCCGGGAATTTTTCATCATCTATTTTTATATTTATTCTCTAGGCTGGGGACTGAGCACAATCTTTATGCGTTCCTGGTTTACGTTCCCATTGAATTTTGTAAGCACCGAATATGATGTTAAGGTCTACGATGACCTCGTCTTCAAGAGCCGCTACAAAGGGTGGTTCTCTTCTTTGGTCTATCTATCCACTAACCAGGTAATTCCCTGGAGTGAAGTTAAGAAGATTGATGTCACCGGCAATTTGAATAGAGACGGCTTACTGGAGAGAATTGAAAGTCCTGTGGCTAAGTCTATTTTGAAGAAGTTTCGGAAGCTATTATTCCTCCATGATTCAATCTCCCAGCAGGTCAGAAACAAAGAGAACATTCTATATATAGATGTTGAAAGTGGTCAGCAAAATTCTATGCCGGTCATGATTTATTTGGATGAACTGACGGACCGGGAGAAATGTCAGCTCTTTCATAAGATCAAGCAAAGTGCCTCACATATACCTTTGAGCGCCGAGGTTCAAAAGGCTCTCATCGGCTCGGAGGTTTTGCAAGACCAGCGTTATACCGAGTTGTGGTTCGATATTCTCGGACGTGATCTATCCTCCGGATTGGATGAATTGGAGCCGCAGACAGAACTCTCTTCCGGCAAGTACACGGTGGAGAGTAAGTTGCGTAGCGGTGGCGAAGCTGTCACATACCTGGCGAAGAATGAAGAAGGCAAGACTGTGGTTCTGAAGCGATTTCAGCTGGCTGCCTCTGATAACATATCAACCTTTGTCCAATCGGCTGCCTCTTTTGAAAATGAGTCCGCCTTATTAAGTCAGCTCGATCATCCGTCCATTGTGGACCTTCTCGATTTCTTTATTGATGGATCCTCTGCTTATTTGGTGCTTGAACATCTAGAGGGTTATACTATCCGTGACTACGTGGCAGAACACGGGGTGATGGAAAAGAATAAGGTCCTTGCGGTGGCTGAGCAGCTCTGTGAGGTCCTGGAATATCTACATGGTAAAGAACCACCTGTAGTGCATAGAGATTTCACGCCAGACAATATTTTGATAGGTGAAGATGGAGCTGTCAAAGTAATAGACTTTAGCGTGGCGGAACAAAAGCAGAGCAAGAAAGAGAGCGACTGTGCCGGTAAGCACGCTTATACACCTCCGGAACAGTTTAGAGGTGACGCCTGTCCCCAGAGTGATGTTTACGCCCTGGGTGGGGTCATGGCATATCTTTTAACCGGTGACGATCCTGAACCTCTTTCTCAGATTAAGCTTGGTGCAGATGTGGACGATAGACTTAGGCGCATAGTAGAGACCGCTACTGCACTGGAACTTGAAGAGCGCTATAGCTCCGCTTCCTGGCTAAAAGCAGAAATTCTTGATGCTGCCGGAGTTGAAAGAGAAGAGCCGATTCAAGACAATGATGCAAATGAGCCTGATTCTGATTCAGACTGCGGCGATACTATTTGTGATGCTCAGCCTTCCCTGGTTGTGAAGTTGCCTGAAGAGAAAGAGCTTGCTGTCCCGAGAGATAAAGGGATTGATTGATTGATTGTATGAGTCCGCAGAAAAAAGAATTAACTTGGAAATCTTCAACGAATTCCTTGAATTCCTTCTAGTCTTAGTGTTTTTCCCAAGGAAGGATGTTTTCGCGCGCCTTCGAAATTTGGCGATTCCATCAGGATATTCGGTTCACGGAGATTCAAATATATCATCCAGGTGTGTTCAGACAAGGCCGTAGTATTATGAACGCTTTTAATAAGTTCCTTGCTATAACTGTTGAGTCTTCGAGAGTCTAACCCTAGTGCTATTAAATTCGTCTCGTCGCCAAGTTCTCCATAAATCAAAGCTTTATAGAGTTTTCTAATGGATTCTGGTTTGTTATCGGCAAATTTGAGAGCTCGGAAGAAATCTTTTTTAGATTGTAAAAAGTATCTGAAAGATCTTCCAGGCGTGAATTGTTGCTCTCTTTCTAAATACTTGTATACGAAAGCTCTAGCAATTAAGAAGTCAGCTTTGTCAGCGGCGCTTGCTAGTTCTATCGCTTTGCTCAAATCTTCTACTGCGATTAGTACTGTTTTTTGATCTTTTGAACTTGTTGAACGGCTCTTAGGACTTTCCAATCTATACTTAGCCCTCATTGAATAAAGCTTTGGAATGTCCGGTTTCAATTTGATAGCTTTAGTGAGGTCTTCAATACTTTTTTGACTCTGGTCTAAGTTCGCAAAAACTATGGATCTTTTTTGGAAATCACTATAGTCCCTAGGACTAGTGCCAATCCTTTCGTTAAGAGCTATTAGGCTTTTTAGCTGTTTTATTTTATAATTGAAGTCGATTTTTTCGTTTTGAGTCTTCCAGTACTTTTTGTTTTCTTCTAACAGTCGAAGAGCTTTTTCTGGCTGATTTGACTTGATGTAGACGGCAAGGAGCTTTTGAACAAGTATTGTTCGCCGGTCTATTTTAATTGCCATGTTTTTCATAAGGACTAGTTTGTAATAGGCTTCAGAAATTCCGGGATGAGTATCTATAAGATATGGTTCTACTAAAATGTCTGAGAACCTATTAGCTTCTTTGGGAAAGACAAATGCCATGGATAAAGTTAGTACAAATGCGAACATTGTAGATTGGCTAAATAGAGCTATCAATGAAATGTTTTTGCTAGATCTGAATAATAGGCAACCAAACAAATTAGTTCCTGCTAGAATTGCAGCAAACAAGAAAACCAGGTTTGTATGACTTGTGATTGAATTGTTTGAAGCGGTGCCGTAGATTGAATAAAGCAGCGAAATCATGATACACAAGCAAGTTAGGGTCAGATCTATTAATGTTAACCCTAACCAGCCAGTTCTTTTCGGAATTGAAAATCTCTCTGTTTTAGACCAAAGCTCGATAGACAACTTCCCGAACACCAAAACACCAGCGACAGAGAAGATAGATAACATGAAGGCAGAAAAGGAATTAGCATCTACTGCCAGAGTGGTCCTTCCAATTGCGTATAAGCAAAATCCTCCAATAACAAGTCCTAAGGTAAGCGCTACGACTTGAATAATTGTGAACTTGGCTTTTGCTTTCTTCCTTCTCACATACCTGGGTGTTTTCTTGCCTTCTTGAACTAGAGCAAGATCTTTTTGGACTTCGGAGATGGATTGATAGCGATTCTCTTGCTCTTTTTCCAGGCATTTTAAGATGACATTCTGGAGACTTTTAGCGGTTCTATCGGCGGTGACATCTTTTGGCAACGGGGCCACGTCCTCATTGACCTGTTTCATCACCACTTGTATTGGATTCTCCCCGGAAAATGGTGGCGCACCGGATAGGGTTTCATACATAGAGCAACCAAGAGAATAGATATCTGAGCGCTGGTCGAGCATGAAGCCCAGACATTGTTCCGGGCTCATGTAGTTAGGGCTGCCGAAAACATCGCCGGTTTTGGTGAGGTTATGCGTCTCTCTATTAGCAGCAGGCATGACCTTTGCTATGCCGAAATCCACAATTTTTGCCCTGAAGCCGGAGTCACTGTCACCGCATAGGATGATATTGGTCGGTTTCACGTCCCGGTGAATAACACCTTTTGCGTGGGCGTATTCTAGAGCCTGGCAGACATCGGTGTAGATAGAGAGGGTCTCTTTGGCTGACAGTCTCTCTTTCTTTTTTAAATAGTCGGCAAGGCTCTTCCCTTCGATGTACTCCATGACCAGATAGGCTGTGCCCTGTTCAGATTGTCTGTAGTCATAAACAGAGGCAAGATTCTCGTGCTCAAGGGTTCGTGCTGCTTCTGCTTCCTGCTGGAAGCGTTTGAGAGCTGCTGCATCTTTTGAAAGCTCTTCTTTCAGTAATTTGATGGCAACTGTTTGATCTGTTTCAGTGTTGCGAGCTTTATAGACGGTGCCCATGCCGCCTTCACCGATTTTTTCAAGCAGGGTATAGTCGGAGCCTATGTCAGGAAGGTCCGCACTTTCTGTGTCTGATTCAGTTGTCTTGTTAAGTTCAGTTGATCCGTCCGAACTCGTATCAACATCCAGGTCAAGATCAGAGTCTCTGAGGGTAACCTCAGGTTCTTTCTGTTTCAATTCAGAATCACTGTCAATCGGATTTTTCTCTGTCATCTTTCGATTTTACCGATTATTCGCGACTTCCACAATCTTTCTGCCTTTGTACTGAAGGTCGTTCGCTTTGGCTGAATTGCCGCTAGTTTCGAGCATCGCCGCCCAGCCAAAGAGGGTGGAGGCGCATTCGGGATGGGATTTGCCCAGGCAATTTTTAAACATCTCCAGAGCTTCTTTGTACTTAGCTTCAGAGGCTTCTTTCTCCCCGGCGAAGGCATGCATTTTGGCCTGGCTTCTTAACTGTTCTGCCACGAATCGGTGCTCTTCGCCAACAGTTGCTCTAACCAGGGACATTGCTCTATCGGATATGGCTTTCGCCTGTTTGAACTTTCCTTTACTGGCTAGCGCTTCGGCTTCTTGCATCTCTACTTTCGCGTAGGCTGGGTGACCTTCTCCCAATCGGTCTCTTGCTATGGGGATTGACTGTTCCAAGATTTTTTCGGCTTTGTCGAATTTGCCTTCTTTTATATGGAATGTTGTTAGATTCGTCAGGGTCTCAAGATTGGCCGCCTGGAGATATTCTTTTGCCGAGAGGCTCTGGGAAAGGGCATGGGCTTTTTGAATCAGGGGACCGGCTTCCTCGTTGTTGTTCTCTATAAGGAAAAGCTCAGCCATCAGATTGAATACCAGACATCGGCCAGCTTTGTTCGTTTCATTGACAGGACCCAGCTCTTCCAGGCACTTTCTGTAGTATCTCTTGGCGCTTTGATATTTACCCCGGGCTTCTTCTATGCGGCCTCTGTTGACGAGCATGTCGACCGAGGTGTTGTAACGTTCTCCGTAGAGAGTCTTGCCTATGGTCTCGACTTTCTTAAATCCAGACTCTGCTTTATCGTAGTTGCCTCTATAAATTTCAAGGACGCTCAGTATCATCAATGCTCTGGCATAGGCGTCTTTTTCGCCTTCTGCTTCGGCGATTTTCTTCAATGCTTTTTCATAGAGTTTTACAGCTTCATTGTAGTTGCCCTGTCTTCTATTTAATCCTGCCATCAATAATAGTGGCTTAGTAGAGCGAGCGTCATCACCGTATCTTTTCTGGTGTATTTCCAGGCTCTCTTTTATGGTTTTTTCCGCTTCGGAATATCTGCCCTGGGCAAGTAACACGGTGCTTAGTGTATTGAGCCCGACGCCCAATCTTTCGTCTGACTCAGGAAAATAGCGGGCTATATTTACTGCAGTTTCAAAGTCTCTGGTGGCTTGCTCCATGTTGAGCTGCTCCATATTTTTGGAGCCGGCTTGCAACTCATAGTACCAGAGGGCATTTGGAATCGCGATTATCACTCCCACTAAAATAAGAAGGGCAAATGCCACTGCTGCCAGTACTTTTAACGGTGATTTTTTCTTCGCTTCTTCAGAATCGGCTTGCTTGCTAGATTCATCTGAAGTCTCAGAATCAGCAGTCTCCGCCGGTTCTTCGACGAAGTTATCATCTATTTCTGTATCAGCAACTTCTGTATCTTTTTCGGGCGGAGAGTCAGCATTCTCTATCCCGGGATCGCTTTTGCTATCGTCCTCAGAGTGTGCTTCAAGGCTATTCTCTTTTTCTTCTTCTTTATTATCCACAGGAACTTTCTAGAATCTTTTGCCCGGTTGCATCTTGTGCCGGATATATGCAAAAGGCTATATATAGGTCTTTCTGCTAGCTTTGTTGAATCTATCATACCGGATGTTGCCTGGCGGGACAGTGCAGAATATTTTGAACTTAGTGAAATTAAAAGGCTATCTTGATTCGCTGTCAGGCACTGCTGGTAAGGGTTTGCCGAAAAGAATAAAGAAAGAATGAAAAAGCCCGGGCCTGCCTGGAGAATTTTGTATCTTTTCAATTAGAGAGGTTGAGTGCTATCAACCCTGTAAACCGGGCAAGGGATAGTGTTTGCTCGGCTGTAAATTGAAAAAAAAAAACGACATTAGTAAGCTTACTGGCGACCTGGTGTTTTCATAATCAGATTGCCGGTCATAAGCTTCACCGACTGAGAGTTAGTAGTTAGAGAGGTGATAACCATGACTGATGCTTTACTGACCAGAGAGAGTCAAAATTCCGGTGGAGAACTTTGCGGGTCTCTTCCATTAATCACTCCTGCTGTCGATATATATCAGAATGATGACGAGTTTATGCTTGTCACTGAGATGCCCGGAGTTAATGAAAGTTCGGTTGAGATTGTTTTCGACAAAGGGATTTTAACCATCGAGGGCAAGGTTTGTCGTGGGGATTTTGAAGGTTACAAGCTCTCCCATACAGAAGGCGTGATCGGAAACTATAAGAGAGTCTTCCGTCTCACCGACGAGGTGGATATCGAAAATGTCGATGCCGTAATGAAGGACGGTATCTTGACCTTGAAGATGCCAAAGCACGAAAGAGCAAAAGCTAGAAAGATAACAGTTCGTTCCGAGTAGTCAGTTTTTCATCTATAAGGAGGTTTGTTGTCAATGAATAAGAAGAGAATGAATAAACTGATCCCTCTAAACAAGAGCGTTCCAACCAAGAGAGATGATCGAATTCATCCCATGTTTTCTTTCCAGAAAGAGATCAATCATCTGTTCGAAAATTTTTTCGAGGATGTCTGTCCTGGTGGCATGGGAAATGGTCTTGGATTTGGACTGACATCGCCGGCTTTTTTCGAGCGCAATTGGGATCCGCTCAGCCCCAAGGTGGATATATCCGAATCGGAAAATCAACTCCTGGTGGCAGTGGAGCTGCCGGGTATGTCCGAAGAGGATTTCGAGCTGAGTATCCAGGGCAATGTTCTTACAGTCAAAGGTGAGAAGCGCCAGGAGGCTGAAGAGAAGCAGGAAGGTTGGTACAGAGTGGAGAGGCATTTTGGAAGCTTTGAGAGAAGCATACCGCTTCCCCACGAAGTGAATGTGGACGATGTCGACGCTGAGTTTAAGAACGGTGTTTTGAAGATATCTTTGTCAAAAGTGTTGGAGCCACCGGAGTCAGCAAAGCGTATTGACGTTCGAAAAGGATAGGAGGTAGCAAGTGGGCATGCTCCTGCTCCGGCAGGAGCTGCCTTTTCGTTTGGGGAAGTCGGCAATTCAAGGAGATTTTGCATCGATATATTTTGGAGGTAGCCCGATGATTTTTAAAAACAAGGATTTGTTCAAACTCAAATCCACCAGTAAATATGTAAGGACATATCAGTTTCTTACCCTTGTGGCCGGTCTTTTCGCCGCAGCCTTGTTCGGCTGGTTCGCCAGTCAGGTTCTAAATCCGACTGTGGCAAGCAGCCTTGATAAAAAGCCTGGTGCCGTGGTTTCCGGACCGGGATCCGCTTTCCTCACCAAGAATGTTATTTCTCATATAGCAGAAGACGCCGGCAAGTGTGTGGTGAATATAGACACCAGGCAGTCTGTCTCCGTGCCGGATTCACAATTCCATTTTGGTCTCCCTTTCAAGCAGTTTGAATATTTTTTCGGACCTTCCAACTCACCTTTTGGTGAGAAGTTTGAAGGTAAGGGTAAAGAGAAACTCCAGAGGAAATTCGAAGCCCGTGGCGCCGGTTCCGGTGTCATAATTCGCTCCGATGGTTACATTCTCACCAACAATCATGTGATTAGAAAAGCTGATGACATCGAAGTTACCTTATCAGATGGACGCAAGTTTAAAGGCAAGGTCGTAGGACGAGACAGTTTTACCGATCTCGCTCTTGTAAAGATCGAAGCAAACAAATTGCCTATCATCAAATTTGGTACCAGTGACAGGGTCAAGCCCGGTGATTGGGCGATAGCCATAGGCAATCCCAGCGGTCTCGATCATACCGTTACTTTTGGTATCATATCCGCCCTCGGCCGCTCCCTCTCCGAACTGGGCACCAATGTGGAGCTTATTCAAACCGACGCGGCTATCAATCCCGGTAACTCAGGCGGTCCTCTTCTGAATATAGATGGAGAGCTTATCGGTTTAAACACCGCTATCAAGTCCGGGGTCCAGAATATAGGTTTTGCCATTCCCATCGAT
>MDTD01037371.1_pt1 | contig 16425 bp, 17 predicted proteins | sample 811221 | NCBI WGS metagenome assembly MDTD01 (sample SAMN05326646, study PRJNA326480) | marine metagenome | isolation source: seawater | place: Pacific Ocean: South West | collected 2011 | reverse complement strand
GCCACCTTAGCTCAGCTGGTAGAGCAACTGATTTGTAATCAGTAGGTCGTCAGTTCGACTCTGACAGGTGGCTCCATTTCTTTTAAGTTAAACTAGATGATTTTCTCTTGAACGTTCAGCGGTGTGCACTATGCCACTTTTTGTTTTGTATGGTTTTGCCTTAATTCCTTTTGTGCCCTCTTTAATAAAAAGAAATACTGACATTGCGATTATTGATAAAAAACTAACTATAGCAACTAAAATATACTGAACCATTAGAAGTCAATTTTACACCAAGTTAGATTAGAATTAAATTGACAAAACATCATAAATGCAAAGAAAAGATATAAAGATTTTATTGCTTCAAATTAGAAATGATAAAAAAGTTAGAAGAGAGGAGTTAGAAAGCTTTGCAAAGTATAGTCAACTAGAAATAAAACAATTTGATGTATTAAATGTTTTTGATACCCCACATTTTAATTCAGATGTGCTAAATGGGTATAATGCTCTTTATGTTGGGGGTGCTAGCGAAGCTAATGTACTTAAAACAGATAAATACCCTTTTGTTTTGGACTGTATAGAACTAATTAAATCTGCGGCAAAATTATCATTACCTACTTTTGCGTCTTGTTTTGGTTTTCAGCTGGCAATACTTGCTTTCGGAGGCAAAATTTTAAATAAGGATCAAGATTACGAAATGGGCAGCATACCAATAAAACTTACTAACCTAGCTGAAATAGATCCTGTTTTTGAGGGCACCAAAGATGAATTTCATGCTCTTTCAATTCACAGACAATATGCAATTGATCTACCTAAAAATTTAGATCTATTAGCATATACAGAACAATGTTTACATAGCTTTAAACTCAGAGATAAGCCACTGTGGGCATTTCAGTTTCATCCAGAAGTTGACAGAGCAACTGTTTTTGAAAGATTGGCAATTTACAAGGATGAATACACTAAAAATGAAGAACAATTCAGAGACGTCTTAGATTCTTTAGTGGAGACACCAGAATCTCATAATTTAATGCTTAACTTTGTAAATCGAGTTTTGCTCTAGCTATTTGGGTAATCGAGAACTAGATATACCATTGCTCTAACCCCCTCATCAAGTGCTGAATCATCAACAATAAAGTATGGAGAATGATTGCCGGGAACATCAGTTCTCTCTCCAAAATTTGCTGAATTTAATCCTTCACCAGGCTTATTAACGCCCAACCAAAAATATAATCCGGGTATTTCTTGGGAAAAATAAGAGAAATCCTCTGCTCCAGTGACTGGAATTTGTGATTCATAGAATTTTCCTGAAGATGCTTCCCTCAGAGAATCTTTCATTTTTTCGACAAGGGATGGATTATTTACTGTAACTGGATAAAATCCTCCAACATCAAATTCGACTGTTATTTCTGTTCCTGTCCCTAGAGCTACTCCTTTAGCAATCTGCTCTATCTCAGAATATATTTCTTTTCTCAATAAAGGATCAAATGTTCGTATCGTTCCCATAATTTCTGAATCTTCAGGAATGATGTTGTTTCTTGTTCCAGCCTTTACCATTCCTACTGAAACAACAGCTGGATTATTTATTATATTGATTCGTCTACTCACAATAGTATTTAAAGCTTCTATCAATTCAGCTGTAGCCATAATGGGGTCGATTCCTGACCATGGCGTAGAACCATGAGTTTGAATACCTTTAATTTTTATTCTATAGGCTGATGCAGCTGCCATTGCCGGTCCTGACTTTACTGATAGCACCCCATTAGGAATATTTGTCACATGCAATCCAAAAATTACTTCAGGCTCATATTTCTTAAAAATTCCTTCGTCAAGCATCATTTTTGCTCCACCACCTTCATCTTCTGGTGGACCTTCTTCAGCAGGCTGAAAAATTAACATTACATTCCCCTGTAATTGATCTCTATTCTTAGCCAAGAATTCAGCCACTCCCATGAGAATAGCGACATGCGCATCATGTCCACAAGCATGCATAACACCAACATCATTGCCTAAATATTCTGTTCGCACTTTTGAAGCAAAGGGTAATCCTGTTTTTTCTTCTACAGGCAGCGCATCCATATCAGCCCTAAGTGCAATTGTCGGTCCAGGTTGACCTCCTCTTATTAACCCAACTAAACCTGTATAAGCAATACCACTCTCAACTTCAATTCCAAGACTTTCTAAATGAACTTTTATTTTATTTGAAGTTCTAAATTCTCTATTTCCTAATTCTGGGTATTGATGTATATCATGTCTCCACTCTATGACTTTTGGCATTAAAGTTTCTAGATTATCTTCAAGCTTTATCTTTAATTCATCATTAGAATCTACATATAGAGAAACAAGAATGATTAGTATGATGTTTAATCTCATATCTAAACTATAATACGACCTTGGATTAGTGAAAAGAATATGCAGCTAAAAGATGAGCATAAAAGATTAAATAAAAAAACTGGCAAGCCCTTTGAAGAAGGCTACCAAGATGAACATGGCAGAATTTTTTATTCTTATATAAATAAAATTGGTAATGATGGATGGTACCTAGAGGAATGGAAAAAGAATATGAAAGCCTTCAATACAAAGAAGGCCAAGGAGAAAAAAAATGAATGATGCATTAAATAACATAACCGAACGCAATTCACACAGAAACTTAGTAATGCCTGCTCCTTCTGATGAAGAAATGCAATATGTGTATAAGGCTGCTTTAAGAGCTCCTGACCATGCGTGGATAAGGCCTTCAAGCTTTATTGAAATTCAAGGAAAGGGCCTTGAAAGATTATCAGAAGCTTTTGTTAATTATGCTCAAGAAAATATTGATGGTCTATCAGAAGATCAATTAAAAAAATACAAGGAAATACCATTTAGGGCTCCAATGATTATTGTCTTGATAAACACGCCTAAAGAACATCCCAAAGTTCCTAAAATTGAACAGATTATGTCTACAGCTACAGCAGGACAAAATATTTTATTAGCCCTGAATTCATTAGGTTATGGTGCTATTTGGAGAACAGGAGTTTTTTCATTTAATGAAAAAGTTAGTAAGTATCTCAATTTAGATAAAGATCAACAAGTTGTGGGCTACTTATATGTAGGTACGCCAGATGGAGAACCAAAAAAAATTCCGGATATGAAAATTGAAGATTTTGTAACTAAATGGAGAGATAATGAAAAATCTTAGGCCCTTTCATCTTGCGATTCCTGTCGATTGTTTAGAAAAGGCCAGAAATTTCTATGGTTCAAGATTAGGTTTTAAAGAGGGTAGGTCCGATGATCATTGGATTGATTATAATTTTTTCGGGCATCAGCTTGTTTGCCATATAGGCGAACTAAATAAAGGTAATAACAATGAGGTTGATGGTAAGGATGTTCCTATTCCTCACTTTGGGATAATTCTAGAATGGGATGATTTTGATTCATTCAGCTCAAAACTTAAGACTGAAAATATAAATTTTATAATTGAGCCTTATCTAAGATTTTCAGGCTTACCAGGAGAACAAAAAACTATGTTTTTTAAAGATCCTTTTGGTAATGCATTGGAATTTAAATCTTTTAAGCAAGATTCTGAGATTTTTAACAAATAATTTTCGCATGTCTAATATAACAATCTCTGATTATCACAGCAAAGCTATTAGTGATTATCGGCTTAGTGCTATTTGGCCTGAACAAGTTCTTATCGAGTCTAAAGTTATTAAAGATAAATTTACTGATGATGTTCACGAACTAGAAAAATTTCCTTTCATAACAATTGATGGCGAAGATGCTAAAGATTTTGATGATGCCATTTACTGTTCAGCAACTAATGATGGATTTCACTTAAAAGTTGCCATCGCTGATGTATCGCATTATGTGAAAGAAGGATCTTCAATCAATAAAGAAGCTTCCAAAAGAACGACTTCGGTTTATTTTCCACAAAAAGTAGTGCCTATGCTGCCAGAAAATTTATCTAATGAATTGTGCTCTCTTCAACCCAATAAAAGAAGACGAGCTCTATGTGTTGAAATAGATTTTGATAAAGATGGAATAATAAATAAATATCAATTTAAACGAGGGATAATAAAATCTTCAGCGAGACTTACCTATGCTCAGGTAGAAAAATTCTATTTAGAAAAATATCAAGGTTTAGAAGGCCCTTTTATAGATTCATTAGAGTCTAGCTTTCATCTTTGCAAAAAATTATTAGCTCAAAGACAAATGAGAGGCGCATTGGATTTTGAAATATCTGAACCTGCCATCAGTTTAGATAAGGAGAAAAAAATAAAATCTCTGCATCACAGAAAAAGATTCTTCTCTCATAAATTAATCGAAGAATTAATGTTGGCAGCCAATATAGTTGCAGCAGATTTTATTGAAAAGAATCTTGATTATGGAGTTTATAGAGTCCATGAAACACCTGAATCAATTAAAATTGATAGATTAAGTCAAACATTGAGAAGAAGAGGCATTAATTGGAATGGAAATATCGAAGATATACAAAATTTATCTAACTTTCTACAAAAAATATCTAGCAGGAAGGATGCATCTATTTTGAATACATTAATATTGCAATCAATGCAAAGAGCTGAGTACAGGACAAAAAACAAAGGACATTTTGGTCTTAGGTTTGATAGGTATACTCATTTCACTTCGCCTATAAGAAGGTATCCAGACTTATTAGTTCATCGAATGATCATATCTATCTTAAGCAAAGATAAAATCAATACTGAGTCATTAGAGGAAGTTCTTGAGTATTGCTCTCAAAAAGAAAGAGATGCTGAATTTGCATCAAAACAAGTAATGCAAAATCTATTATGTGAATATGCAAACAATTTCAGAGGAAAGAATTTTTCTGGATTCATAACTGGTGTTAAAGATTTTGGATTATTCGTAGATATTCCAGACCTATTTACTAGCGGATTATTGCATGTAAATGATTTGCCAGATGATTTCTATAGATACAACGCTAGAAATCAAAGCCTTGATGGAAGAAAAAGAGGTAATAAATTCTCTTTAGGTGATGAGATTAAAGTCTTTATTGGAGATACAAAAGAATTAGAAGGAAAAATTTCACTATATTATTAAGTCATGGGCATATTAATAAAAAATATTCATTGCATTAAAGCTCTAATTAATAGAAATCCAGAAATGGTTATTTCATTAATGGCTGACTCTAAAAAAGACTGTGAAATCATTTCTTTAGCAAAATCTAAAAATATACAAACTGATTCAACTACAAAAGGAATTTCTGCTATCTGCAAGGAACCACCTATTAAAGATATAAAATCGCAAGGTTATGAGCTTGGAAATATAGTGCTCATAATGGATGAGATTCAAGATACTAGAAATTTAGGTTCTTGCTTGCGATCTGCCTCATTCTTTGGAGTTAATTCAGTAGTTATTCCAAAAAATAATTCGGCTGATTTTTTAAATCCAGCTGTAATAGAAACTTCAACTGGAGGAATATATGATTTAGATTTGTACAAAGCTACAAATATTGCGACTCTTCAAGAGAATTTAAAAAAGACTGGATATTGGATAACTGGATTTTCTGAACATGCAGAAATTTCTTTAGAAGAAACAGAATTCTCAGAAAAAAATGTTCTGATTCTTGGAAATGAAGAAAAGGGAATTAGAAAACTTGTTGAAAAAAAATGTGATCAAATGTTAAAAATAAATAATTATGGGCTAACTACATCTTTGAATGTAGCGGTTGCAACATCCATAGCACTTTTTGCGATTCAAAAAAAACTCCGATATTAAAATCAATGTTAATAACTTAAAATACATATTCATGCTTGCACAAAGAACAATTAGAAATAAAACTTCTGCTTCTGGAGTAGGCTTACATACAGGCAAAAGAGCAGTTTTAACATTACATCCAGCAGACCCTAATACTGGGATAATCTTTAGAAGAATTGATGGAGAAATAATTACTGAAATTCCAGCTCAAGCTAATAATGTTGGAGATACTACACTTTCAACAACTTTAGAGAATAATGGGGTTGCAATTTCTACTATTGAGCACTTAATGTCTGCTTTAGCTGGTATTGGTGTTGATAACTGCATTATTGATTGTGATGGTCCAGAAATACCGATAATGGAAGGAAGTTCAACAAAATTTGTATTTCTCATACAAGCAGCAGGCATTGTTGAACAAAATGCAGTAAAAAAATTTATTTATGTCACTAAATCAGTTCAAGTTCAGAGAGAGGATGCTGTCGCAAAAATCAAACCTTATGAGGGTTTCAGAGTTTCTTTTGGTTTAGAATTTGATCATCCAGTATATAAAAAATACCCTCAAACTGCAGCGATAGATTTTTCACAGACATCATTTATCCGACAAGTTAGTAGAGCTAGAACCTTTGGAATATATGATGATTTAGAAATGCTCAAACAAAATAATAAAGCATTAGGAGCAAACCTAAATAATGCCATTGGTATTGGAGATGAAGATATCCTTAATGATGGGGGCCTTAGGTTTGCTGATGAATTTGTTAAGCACAAAATGCTTGATGCAATAGGAGACCTTTATCTACTTGGACATAATCTAATTGGAGAATTTTATGGATTTAAATCTGGGCATGCTTTAAATAATCAATTACTAAAAAAAATTGAGAGTGAAAATGCATATAAAATTATAGAAATAGATGAAATTAAAGATGCTCCTATAAATTACCTAAAACCTGTATCTCAAGAAGTGATCTAATGTTAAATATTTTTCGAAAAATCTTTAGCTCCGCAAATCAAAGACGAATTTCTGAATATGAAAAAGTAGTTAAGAAAATTAATGAAATTGAGGGAGATATTGCAAATTTAAATGAAGAGGATTTTAAAAACATACCGTTGAATAATGATGAAAATGAAGATTTGATCAAAGTATTTGCTTCTGTTAGAGAGGCATCAAAGAGAACTTTAGGTCTAAGACATTTTGATTGTCAGCTTGTTGGAGGTTTAGTCCTTAAGGACGGCAATATTGCAGAAATGAAAACTGGAGAAGGAAAAACTTTAGTAGCGACCCTTCCCGCTGTTCTGAAGGCTCTTGAGGGGAATAAAGTATACATTGTCACGGTAAATGACTATCTTGCTGAAAGGGATGCAAATTGGATGAGGCCAATTTATGAATATTTTGGTTTAAAAGTTGATGCATTAACATCAGCTCAGAGTTTTAACGAAAAAAAAGAAGCATATGATTCAAATATTATTTACTGCACAAGTAGTGAGTTAGGTTTTGATTACTTAAGAGATAATATGGTTTTATTTAAAGATCAAAAAACTCAAAAGGACCTAAACTTTGCAATTGTTGATGAAGTTGATTCTATTTTAATTGATGAAGCAAGAACTCCTTTAATAATTTCAGGTGCTACAGATGATGATGCTGCTGCATATCCTATTTTCTTGAAACTTTTTCCAAGAATGAAAAGACAAGAGAGACAAGGAACAGAAGAACAGCCTCTGACTGATGATGAAAAGGGTGATTTTTTAGTGGATGAAAAATTAAGAAGTGTTGAATTGACTGATGATGGCTTTGAGAAAGTAGAATCTTTCCTCAACAACAGAGGAATGGTGAAAACAGGCGAAAGTTTGTACTCAACCGAAAACTTGAAGTTTTTGAAATATATTCAAGCAACTTTGAAAGCGAATTTGCTGTTTGAAAAAGATATTCATTATGTAGTTGAGAATAATAAAGTCGTACTAATTGATGATAATACTGGAAGAAAACTTCCAGGAAGAAGAGTTTCAGATGGTGTTATGCAGGCTCTTGAATGTAAAGAAAGAGTCCCAGTTCAGCAAGAAACTCAAACTTTAGCATCTACTACATATCAAAATTTTTTTAGATTATTCAGCAAAATCTCAGGAATGACAGGTACTGCCGATACCGAAGCTGCTGAATTCAAAGAAATTTATGGAATGAATGTTGTAGTTATTCCTACAAATCAAGAAATGATAAGACAAGATGTTAATGATGTTGTTTATGTAAATGAAGAGGATAAATATCAAGCTTTAATAAATGAAATTAAAGAAATAAATAAAAAATCTGCTCCAATACTTGTTGGTACAGCTTCGATTGAAAGCTCAGAAGAGCTTTCTAATAGACTTAAAAAAGAGGGCATAAGGCATCAGGTTTTAAACGCTAAATATCATGAAAAAGAAGCAATGATAATTGCTGAAGCAGGAAGACCAGGTGCTATAACTATTGCAACAAATATGGCAGGCAGAGGGACTGATATTGTGTTAGGGGGAAAAAGAGAAGATAACGATTCTGATTGGGAAGAAAAACATAAGCAAGTTCTTGATGCAGGAGGTTTACATGTCATTGGTACAGAAAGGCATGAATCACGTAGAATCGACAATCAATTAAGGGGAAGATCAGGCCGACAAGGAGATCCAGGTTATTCTAAATTCTTTTTATCACTTGATGATACTGTTCTTCGACTTTTTATTGACGAAAATAGGAAAAAACTTTTTTCAAGATTGAGTGATGGTATGGATGATTCAAGCATTCAGCATCCGATGTTAAATGGTGCGATTGCAAATGCACAGAAAAAAATTGAAGGCAGAAACTTTGAAATCAGAAAACAGATTCTTGAGTATGATGATGTTTCTAATGATCAAAGGTTAACAGTCTATAAACTCAGAGATTATTTTATTGAAGAAAATGATTCTGAAAAATTGATATTTGAATATTTAGATAATCTTTTAGAAAAAATAGCTGATCGTTCTCTTCCTGAAGGTCAAAATGTAAATTGGAAATTTGATGATCTTGATAAAGCTTTGACACAATCTTTAGGCATATCTGCTGATTTTAATTTTCTTAATAAAGATGGTTTAACTTTTGGGAAGGTTATAGATTTCTTAAATGATTTTTATCAAAAATATTATTTTGAAAAATTTGAAAAGCTTAAAGATAAGAAAAAAGAGCTCGAAAGACAAATATCAATACAAGTTTTAGATGCTTCGTGGAAAAGACATCTGCAGAATGTTGATTCCTTAAGAAGTAATATAGGATTGAGAGCATATGCACAACGAAATCCCATTAATGAATTTAAGAAGGAATCCTTTCACCTTTTTGATTCTATGATCGAATCTTTTAAAGACGATGTTGTAAAAATTCTATTTAATATAAAGATTCAAGCCATGAGCAAAGAAGACTACGATCGCAAACAAAAAAAAGAGAAAAATAATTGATTGAAAATAGGTGGTCAAAAACTATATTTCTTATCACTGGTAAATTTAAAAAAATTTCAACTTTAAAAAGCAAGCTTAAAAACTCATTACTTTACAAACATAAGGTACTAATACTAAGAATACAGAGTGCTGATGTAGATATTGATGAGGTATTACATGTGGTAAGAAAATTTTGTAAAAAAAATAACATACCTCTAATTTTAAATATTCCAGATAAATTTAAATACAAGGCAGATGGCTATCACTTGCAAGCAAGTGAACTAAATAAAAAATTATCTATTTCAACAAATAAAATTCTTGGAGCTTCTTGCCACAATAGAGAAGAAATATTGTTGGCTAAAGAATTAGGGTGCAATTATGTTTTCTTGTCACCAATAATAAAAAAATATGATTCTGATCCTATTGGATGGAATAATTTTTTTAAATTAAGAGATGAGTTCTCAGAAATCGCGGTTATACCGCTGGGGGGAGTAAATGAAAAAAATGCAATGCAAGAATCTTTTGCTGGCATTAGTCATTGGTGGGATCTTCAAAACTTTTAATAGAAACTTCTTCGTTAGCCCAACGCAAAAAATCTACACTTTTGCATCCCTTCGAGCAAAAAGGCTTATATTTTGAATTAACTTCTACAATTTTCTTACAATTTGGACAAGTAATATTAATTTTTTTCTTCATTGGCTAATTTTTCATAAAGACGGAAATAGAAATCCAATTTTTTATGGAAATCTTTTATAGAGCCATCATTAATTATTAGATCATCACTATAAGAGATTCTTTCTTTTCTGTTTATCTGAGTTTTAATTATGCTTTGTGCTATCTTTTTTGTACTTTTATCTCTATTAGCAATTCGCTCAATCTGTAAATTCTCTGGTGCATCTACTACTAATACCCTATCAAACTTATTTTTTGGACCCCAAAGAGGAGCACTGTAAATAGCCCATTTAGAATTTACATTACCAAATGCCACTAGTATCTTCTCTCGAATTAGTGGATGCATTAATTCTTCTAGCCACTTCTTATCCTCTTCGTTCTTAAATGCTATTTCTCTTAATTTTTCTCTATCTAGTTCATCGGTATTTGTTAAAAATTCAGAGCCATATTTTTTTAATATAGCTTCATAGCCTATTTGACCTTTTTTTTGTAGATCTCGAGAAATTTCATCAGCATCAATAATATCGATACCCTTTTTGGCAAAGAAATCTGTAGCTGTGCTCTTCCCAGTAGCTATACCACCAGTTATACCAACAGTAAACATAGCTATATATTACTGGATTATTGCTTGATTTATTTGATACATAAAACTATTTCTATCGAAATATATTGGAATTCCCATAGTATTGGGTAATGTCATTGGGAAGTTAAGCTCATTAAAAAGATCGCCATCTGCTACTATTCTCTCACCAGTACTGAGCCAAGGAAAATAAAGACTATTTCGAACAATCACCATGTTCTCTACAAAATCAATAATGATATATTGGCCATCAAAACCTATAGCTGAATAAATCGGATATGCTGGGAATACAACTCCATCTGATTGTGTTATTGGATATGAAAATGTCCAAAAATGCATTCCATATGAATATGTTACATCTCGTTCTACTGGCACATAATCTGAATATATAGCTATGATTTTTCCAATATATTCTTCAGAAACAATTCGTTCATCTCCCCACATCCCCATATTTAGAATGAGTTGTCCAAGTTTTGCAAAATCTCTGGGGGTTGCATCTAGACAACAATATGCAGTGTAATTATCATTTTTATCCCTCCACCAATAATTATCAAATCCTATTTTGCTAAACAGATTTACTTCAGCAAAAGTTTCAAGGCCACTACCAGTAGCTCTCTCTAAAATTTCGCCTAAAACCTGAGTATCACAGTTTATATATAGAAAATAACCTTGTTCCCAAGTAAATGCACTTGTATACCATGGTTGTATAACGCCGACTTCAGCAAGCTCTCTATTGATGCATATCTCATTTAAATTTGGAAAGGCTATTAAATCTCCTCCACTTGAAGGGAATGAAGTACAAATTATTGGTGTAGTTACCCCATCTTCATAATTACGGCATATTGGTACTAAACCGCTGCGCATGTTTAAAAGATCTTTTATCTTAATTTCAGATCGTGCATCGTTTTCCCACTCATTTATGTAAATTGAAGCTGGTTCTTCAATTGATTCTATATAGCCCTTATCTATAGCGATTCCAACCAATATGCTTATAAAAGATTTTGCTGTTGACCAAGAACTGGCAAGATCATATTGATTTCTATAGTCATATTCTTGCACTATTTGTTCTGGTACACCGTTATCAAAAAGTGTTTGTTTCTCTCCCTCTGTAATACCTCTGTATTGCTCCATAACAATTTTTTCATTCCTTATCACAATAGCTGATTGCGTGAAGGATCCATCTGCTAGCCCATTTGCAAGAGCAGCCTCCAAAAGATCGGGATCCATGCCCTCTTCAGATGGGCTCGAAGTTTCCCATTGCTTCGTTGTGTATAGAGAATTTGTTACTGGTTTTGGGCTAATTATTAATTCTTCTTCATCTGAATCATTGGATGTACTACAAGAGGATAAAAAAATTAGCATTAAAAATGAGGATATAAGATGTAAGTAATTGAAATTTTTCATTTAAATAAAATTAATTTAATTATAGTTCCTTTTTCATTAATAATATTTTCTGTAGACCTAAGCAACTAGAATATCTACAATGAAAATATTAGTATTAGTTAGGGGAGATTTAAATGAAAATTTTAGAAAATATTTTTGCGATCGCTTTAGTTGCTTTTCTAGTGTACGTGAGCATCGATTTTAACTCTAAAGATGACGTTCCTAAGCCAAAAACTCCAACATTTTCTCAATTTATGACCTGTGATATTGGTGAAAATTGGTCAAATGTGAATGTGATGATTGATGAATGGAATGACATGGAAATTAGTGGTATGACTGGTGCATTGGGTCATAGAGTCTATGAAGGTGATGCAGCTGGTGCAAACGATAATCAAGTATCTTGGCAACTTTTTTGGGATACAAAAGAGAGTGCTGATAATTTTTGGGATGCTGGACCAACGCCTGAATTTAAAAAATGGGCTGATAAACATAGATCAGTAATGGTTTGTGATGGTGAAGGTAGAAGAAATTATGATGTTGATTTACCTAGAGATGATCTAGAGCAGGAATGGGATGGTGACGGTCGATTTGTATCTGTCGTTTATCAATGTAATTTCACTTCTGTAGCAGAAGATGGAACAGTTGTTCCAATGGAAGATAAAGCAGAAGGCAAAAGATTAATGAAAGCTTTATATGCAGAATTCATGCAATATGTAGATGAAGAAGATAAGAATGCCAGTTGGCATGTATGGTCTAAGACTGGTAAGAGAGGCCCATATAGTTTTGGTGTTTACACACATAATGGTGAAAATCCAGATCCTTATATGGATTACGACTTTTACTGGATGAACTACTATGAAAACGATGAGGAAGCTAAAGCAAGATTAGCAAGATGGGTAGAAACTGGGGGTGACCTGCAAGCTAAATTTGATGAATTCTCTACTTGTGAGGAAAGTCTAATTTATACGAATGGTTATGTTCTTTTTCCAGATCTAAACGGTTAAAAAGTCTTTAACTAAAAAAAAGGCAGATAAAAATCTGCCTTTTTTTTTACTTAATATTTCTATTCTGGACTTTTAACTATTCCAAATGTAGCTAAAAGCATTCCGATTGCAGCTAATATTGTTAAGTAAGCACCAAAGCCTAAATAACTAAATACTTCTCCGCCACCTTCAATTAGCATATAGATTACCCCAGCTATTGGGACAACTCCTGCAAGAATAGCAACGATACGTGCAATCATTTCATCAGTCTTAAGGAAATCAGTTACCAGTACACCAATAGCAGTTAATGGAACTAGATAAACTAGATAAACCTGCCATGGTACTGAAGCTGCTTCGCCTGACATAGCTGAACCGAATTGACCTAATCCTGAAGCAATTCCAGGAATAGAATATCCACTTACAGACATACCAAAAAAACTGACCCAAGGTAGAAAGAATGCTACCAGTAGAACGATAGCGCAAATGTTTTCAATTTTTTTAAAATTTAACACAGACTTATCCACCAATTTCTAGCCCACAACTAATAGCTGCTGCAAAGTGCTTTCCAACGACTGCTTCAGATACTTCATCCTCTGCAAACAAAAGCTCTCCGACTGTATCGCCCATTATTGCACCATGATACATGTCAAACTCTTCATCGCTCATTTCTTTATGAGCTGCTTTAGCGACACATTCAGCATTATCACCAGCGATGCCTACCATAACTTCACTTTCAGCTATTTCAGCAACTCTTGGATCTGATGAACAACTTACTATAAAAAGTGTCATCAGCATTAAAAATAGAATTTTTACAAAATTTTTCATAATTAATCCTCAAATATTTGATTTGGTTGCCTTATGAATGCAACCTTACCATAAAGATTAGGCTATAAAAGTGCAAAAGTGAAGCCTGTGTGTTATTAAAATACTTATTTTTCATCAAATTCTACGCCTTGAGCCAGAGGTAAATCATTACCATAATTAATAGTTGCAGTAGTTCTTCTCATGTATGCCTTCCAAGAATCGGAACCAGACTCTCTTCCTCCACCTGTATCCTTCTCACCACCGAATGCTCCTCCAATCTCTGCACCACTTGTACCTATATTTACATTAGCTATACCGCAGTCTGATCCTTCAGCACTAAGAAACAATTCAGATTCACGAACATCATTAGTAAAAATTGAACTGCTAAGCCCTTGTTTCACTGAATTTTGTAAATCTATTGCTTCTTTTAAATTATTGAAAGGCATTACATACAAAATTGGCGCAAAAGTCTCTTCATTCATTTCTTCAATATGTTCTGTGACTTCTACCAGTGCTGGCTTAACATAAACTCCACCGTCAATATCTAGTCTGTCGCCTCCAACAACTTCTAATGATTTGTTGCGACATGAATCCAACTTCTTTTGCATCTGCTGGAAACTATCTTCTGATATTAATGGCCCAACTTGTACTTCTCTATCCATTGGATCTCCAATTTTTAATCCATCAAAAGAGGTTTTTAATTTATATATCACTTCTTTATAAATGTCTTTATGCACAAAAAGTCTACGTAATGTGGTGCAACGTTGTCCTGTTGTTCCAGCTGCAGAGAAAGTTATTGCTTTGATAGTTAATTCAAGATCAGCCGAAGGGCAAACTATAGCAGCATTATTACCACCTAGCTCTAAAAGGCTTCTGCCTAATCGTTTAGCAACTATAGGAGCTAAAGCTCTGCCCATTTCACAACTACCAGTTGCAGAAAATAGACTTATTCCTTCATCCTCAGCAAGATCTGAAGCTGCTTTATTGGCACCATTTTTGATTAAAACAAGATCTTTATGGTCTTCAGCAACACTATCCCATATTTCTTTAACTAATTTAGCGCACCCTTCGCTATGAGGACTAGGTTTCCAGATTATACTATTACCACACACTGCTGCTAGACAAAAATTCCAACCAAAAACTGCAACTGGAAAATTAAATGCTGTTACACAACCCACAACACCCAATGGTTGCCAAATTTCTTGTAGCCTGTGATTGGGTCTTTCGCTTGGCATTGTTAGTCCATAAAGTTGACGACTTAAACCAGTAGCAAAATCGCACATATCAATGACTTCTTGGACTTCGCCCTCGCCCTCAGATATTATTTTTTTTGCTTCTAGAGAAATTTGTTCAGCAACTTCTGTTTTGCGTTTACGCAATGCTTCGCCAAACTTTCTAATATATTCGCCTCTCTGTGGAGCAGGTAATATACGCCAATGTAAAAATGCCTGCTTAGACTGTGCTGTTAGCTCACTCATTTAAAGATTTATCTCTTATTGCTCTAAACTCACTCTTTTCATACCAGTTAGGGTATTCTCCAGAGTTAGCCAAATCATCAATAAAATTTGTGAATATTCCTAGATCTTGCTCAATACCACTCCAATCCCAATCTCTAACTTCATCCGAAGGTTTATGATAATCATTAGCGGTATAGTATTCTGCAAACTCTGCACCTTTTTCTTTGCCTCCTTCTATTAAATCAATACCTGGATCTGCATAAATTACAGGTATGCCTTTTTTGGCAAAATTAATGTGATCAGATCTGTAAAAATAGCCTGCTTCAGGTTTTTTGTCTGGAGCAAGGTATTTCCCTTCGGCTGATGCATGCTTATCTAAAACAGTTTCTAATTCAGAAGCTCCGTATCCAACAATTGTAATATCTTTTGCTTTACCAATTGCAGGGAAAGCATCCAAATTTAAGCCTCCTATAACTTGATTATGCGCGAAGGGAGAGTTTTCAGCTAAATAAGCTGAACCAAGTAACCCAGACTCTTCTGCCGTTAAACCAATAAAGACAACTGATCTTTTAGGTGTTCTTTTTGAGAATGTCTCAGCTATATGCATTACAGCTGCAGTACCAGTTGCATTGTCAACTGCACCATTGTAAATTTGATCCCCATCTATTGTTGTATCTATTCCCAGATGATCCCAATGAGCCATAATTATTACATACTCATCAGGTGTCTCAGAACCTTTCACATAACCTACTACATTATGTGAATCAGACACCTTTAATGTGTTAATCATATTAGAGCTTAATTTCATTCCCTCCATTGGAATTGGTTGAAAATCTTTTGATAAAGCTTTTGTTTTCATTTCTGCATAACTTGTGTTCATGTTTGCAAAAAGTTTTTCTGCTATATCAAGCGTTATCCATCCTTCTAAAGCAGATCGATTTAAATTTTTATCTGCAAAAGTTAGATTGAGTTGTTCTCCAGACCAACCGTTCTCAACGACGCCCCAAGGATAAGATGCGGGTGCTGTTTCATGTATGATTAAAACACCAGCTGCGCCTTGTCGAGCAGCCTCCTCAAATTTATAGGTCCAACGACCGTAGTAAGTCATAGCTTTACCTTTAAAATCTGTGCCTTTTAACTCGAAACCAGGATCATTGATTAACATGACAACAGTTTTACCTTTTACATCAACCTTATAATCGTTCCAACCATATTCAGGTGCATTAACTCCATAACCCACAAAGACTAAATCACTATCAATAAAACTTACATTTTCTACCTGTCTAGTAGTTCCATAAACTACGTCTGTTCTATATGCGATATCCATAATTTCGCCGTTTACACTCAGATCAAAACTAGATTGATCTACATCCAAGGTAACGCCTGTTAAATTAACCGGCATTAAATATGAATCACCGAAAGACTCAAG
>MDTD01166005.1_pt1 | contig 16427 bp, 19 predicted proteins | sample 811221 | NCBI WGS metagenome assembly MDTD01 (sample SAMN05326646, study PRJNA326480) | marine metagenome | isolation source: seawater | place: Pacific Ocean: South West | collected 2011 | reverse complement strand
TGACGCGTGATCCGAGCGGTGACGTCAGTAATGGTCTCGTGCTTGGAGGATCACGATGTGGTCGTCGGTGACGTAATAGACAAGTCGATTCTTCTCGTCGATCCGCCGAGACCAGGAGCCCGACAGCACGTGGCGGAGCGGCTCCGGCTTGCCGACGCCATCAAAGGGGTCGCGGAGGACTGCCTCGATGAGCGTGTTGATCCGCTTCAGCGTCTTTCGATCCTGCGTATGCCAGTACACATAGTCCTCCCACCCGTTCGGGTCGAAAGCAAGGGCGCGCGTCACGGATCGACGAGGTCGTGCTGCTCGAACTCGCCGCGACGCGCGCGCTCAACCGCCTCGAGCAGCCGCTCGGCACTTGCGGGGTTGCGTAGAAGGTACGCAGTTTCGGTGAGCGCGTCGTAGTCGTCCTTGGACATGATCACGGCGTTGCCCCGGCGGGAGACGACCTCCACCGTCGTGTGATCATCGTTGACCTGCTGGATGAGTCCGAACAGGCTCTTTCGCGCTTCGGTCGCGGTGATGGCGGACACAGGGACACCTCCGAATGAGTGGTACATAAAACGGTACCACTCCGACGATTGATCTGACCGGCGACGCGCTCGGACGTGAGTGAACTCCTGAAGCACCTCGACGGTGGTCGTCGCCGCGATCCGCCCGTCGCCAATCGCCGAGATCAGGGATCGACACGGCTCGCGCAGCGGATGCTCGGAACCAACCACGTAGAAGAGCACCGTCATGTCAAGCAGGATCGTGCGCGACCAGGACGAGCATATGTCGGGGCGTTGGGCGTCTAGTCGAGGGAAGGCCTGCCGCGCTGCGGGGCAGACTCCACTTCTCTCGCGATTGCAGCCAACCATTCTCTGCTCCAGCGCCGAATGCGTTCGCGTTGCGCCTTGTTTGCGCCAGAGCGGGGGCCCAGAAGCTCAAAAGCCGCGCCGACATGACTCACGAGCTCCACCTTCGGGCCGGCCGATGCACTTGCCAGAACGCGACATGCCAGGGACGCGTTGACGCCTGTCTCGAGCAGGCGCAGGATCTCCCTCGCATCCTTGAAGCCCTTTTCGGTGTCGGGCCTATCGAGCAACGCGGCCATCTTCGAGATCGTGTGGGCCTCGATCGTAAGCAGTCGCCATTTGCCTTGGCCGAGGTCTTCCGTGTGTTCTGCGAGAACCTCAACCCTTAGACGGAGCTTTCCCCCGAGTTCGGACTGGTGCGGAATGTACACATCGACGTGGACGCCCTCGACTTCACCGCGCCATTTGGTTCCTTGGAGATGACTGGATTCCGACAGCTCTGATAAGGCGCCTCTAACCTTCTCCCGCACCTCATGGGAGCCGATGATCAGGTCGATGTCGCGGCTGATATCCCCACCCACGCGAGCGAACGTCGCCCACCCTCCGATGAGGATCGACGGCTCAAGTTCGTGGCCCAGGTAGTCAAGGATGAACCTCAGATGCCCCTCGTCATCCAGAGGAAGCTCAGTCAACGCGTTCCTCCGCCCGCGCCCAATCGTCAATCGCGAACCATTCTCGCCACAGCGCACGACGAAATTCACTGGCCTGCCACCCCGGTTGGGCGAAGAGATCCGCGTAGGTCTGTGCGGCACTGGTGAACCCGTCGTTCCACCTCGATAGCGTGTGCTGGTCGACTGTGATCACGAGCGCGTCCTCGCCTCGAGGAAGCGCGCTGAGATCCATATTGGAGGGTACGTACACCATCGCGATCCCATGATCAGCAATGACATTGCGACCACCGAGGTGATGCGCGGCCGCCCGAGTGCCCCCGATCGCGTATTCAGGTGCACGAGCGATGAGGTTCTGGGCCGCCACGAACTCGGTTCGGCATGCGTCCACAAGCGTGCGAGCCGCTGCCAAGAGCATCAGAACCCGTTCCGGATCCGACACACTGAATCCTCCACCGGGGTGTTTCGTCACCGCACCGATCGCAGTCGGACGATACAAAGCCTTGTAGGTGATCTTCTCTCCGACGCCGGCCTCCCACGCGAGGTCACCGGCGTTCTTCCATTGCCTCCGCCCCTCGAGAGAGGCATCGACTAGGGTCCGCCAGACGGCGTCCGTTTCTCGCATGGCCCACCCTCCCCGCATTCATTCTACTCAATAGTAGAATGAAGAATCTACCCAGAAGTGGAATCTAGATTCCACCGAATTGTAGAAATTACGCGCCGCCTTTCGCTTGAGGCGCGTCAGGGGCCGGCGGCTGCGCAGGATCTCGAGGCTCTCATCTCCCGCGCTCGCGTCACCGTCGCACCCCTCGACGCCGCGCAGGCATCGATCGCAACGCCGGCGTGGCGGCGATTCGGCAAGGGCCGTCATGCCGCAGCACTGAACATGGGCGACTGCTACTTCTATGCCCTCGCGCGGAGCCTGAACGCCGCACTGCTGTTCACGGGCGACGACTTCGCGCAGACCGACCTTCCCGCGGCGATCTGAGGCGAGCCCTACCGGCGGTCTGGCGATCCCGGATTACTCGTCGCGAGAGGTACCACCGGACGCGGGCGCGGGGCGCGGTGCGAGGCCCGCGGCGAGCGCGTAAACCTGATCGTCCAGCCGCGACACGCGATCGTCGAGCCGTGAGAGACCCTCGTCGAGACGGCTCAGGCCGGTCTTGAACTCAGCCTTCAGGTCGGCGAGTTCCGCCTTCAACTCCGCCTTCACCTCAACGCGGGTGCGCCGCACCGACACGGTCACGGTCGTGGCGAGGCCAACGATACCGACGGCTAGCGCAACGATTACGCCGAGTGTGTCTACGCCCACGGTGACCTCCATGCTCTCCAGTGTGCGCCTCATCGGCGCAGGTAGCTAGAACCGTAAGCGAACGCGCACCCACCAACGCGCGGTCAGGTCAGGCCCCGAGCAGCGCCGCGGGGATCAACGCGATCCCGTCCGACCTTCGATAGGCGAGCTCGCCCGTGGTGATCACCACTGCGTCTGCGAGCTGCGGCCCGAGGCGGTCGCGAAGCCAGCGCAGGTGCCGCACGTCGGAGTCGTCGACGGCTCCACCGCATCCAGCAGCCAGAGGGAGGAGAGCACGTCCCGGTGAGCGATCGCTGTCGTCTTGGCGGGCTTCGCGCCCTCTCCCGGTGTTGGCCGCCTCGAGCACCGTCGAGTAGCTTGCTGTCGTCGCGGTGGCGGCGGCGTAAGCACGCATCCAGCGCCGCAGAGTGTCGTGGGCACGAACGATTGCCCCTGCTGGGCGAACTCCCGGTGGATCACGTTTTCTATGTAGGCGTCGAGTTGCAGTCGCTGGCCCCGGGGGTTGAGCGCTCTGATGCCCGGAAACCCGGATGCCGTGATTTCACGCACATAATCCGCGAGCCTGAAGTCCCTGCCACCCTCGACAGATACTTGACGCGACAGCAGGCCGTCGAGTGAGACGGTCGCCGCTCCGGGAAACCGTTCGGAGAACGAGAGCGGCCGCATACGAAGCGACACGATCCGACCAGCGCCCGAGTGAATGCGCGAAAGCTACCATCAGCAGCACCTTTCCACTACCAAACGCATACCTTCTAAGCGACCATTCGCGCGACTCCTGGTCCTCACCACCCGCCTCCCACCTCGGTTCAGTCGATGCCGAGCCGGGAGAGGAAGTCGCTCGAGGCGGGGTCGTCATGCACGAGTCCCGGCACGCCGGCGAATGCGCGGTCGGCAGACACCAGCACCTGCATGCCGTCGCGGCGCATCGCGACCGAGGCGAGCACCGAATCGAATGCCCCGAGCGCTTCGTTCGCACGGTAGAGGTCCAGCCCCGCAGCGAGGTCGGCCCCGTCCACCGTGATGAGTGGCGACAGCAACGCGGCGACCTGAGAGGTGAGTTCCGCGGCGTCGGCACGTCCACGCCGCCGCGCACGAGCACGCGTGAACTCCTGCAGCACCTCGACGGTCGTGGTTGCGGTGATTCTCGTATCTCCGACGGCAGCGATCAGAGCGCGGCACGGTTCGCGCAGCGCATGCTCGGTGCCGACCGCGTAGACGAGCACGGTCGTGTCGAGCAGGATCATGCGCGCTCGCGGATCAGATCGAGTTCCGCACGCAATACATCGGGATCAGGAACGTCCATTGGTTCGGCGGCAAGGATGCCCGCGGCAATCGCAGCCTTCTGCTCGAGACCCGAAGGGTAAGCGACATCGATCGCCCGACGCACGATCGAGGCAACCCATACTCCCCGGCGGCCGGCGACCCGTTCAAGCCGTTCGCGCTGCTCGGCTCATGCATCTGGTGCAGAAACAGGTGAACCTCCTGGACCGACACGCCCGGGCATCACAAGGGGAGTCGCGGATCGCGATCGTGACGCGGATCGAGCGGACCCACCACCGGCCTCGCCGCCAGGCGCGCGTCTCGGGCGTTTGACGCCCACCGAGTTCGAAACCACCATGAACGAAGAAGCGGTCCCGCGACCCAACTGGAACTGTCACCCATTCCTGCACAAGACCCCTCATCTAGGTGGGCTCGATCCTCAAGGGACCGACCTCGGCAGCCAAGCGCTTGGCGCGACGCCTGTCAAAGAGCAGCGATACCCCGGCGGCCGCGAAGAAGAGCACGACGAGGATCCCCGCGAGGATCAGCATCGAGATCGCGTCCGCGGCGGGCGTCGCGACCGCTGCGAAGACCGTTGCGACGATGACCGCGATCCGCCAGCCACGAAGGATCGCACGTCCGCTGACGACACCCGCGACGTTCAGGGCGACCAGGAACACGGGAAGCACGAACGCCACTCCGATGACCAGAAGCAGCTTGAAGACGAAGTCGTAGTAGAACTGCGCCTCGTAGAGGAGCGCGGAGTCCTCGACCGCGAACGATGCCATGACGCCGATGACGTGGGGCATGACGATCCACCCCACCGCCGTCCCGCCGAAGAACAGCGGTATCGCGGTTCCGACGAACCCGGCGGTGTAGCCGATCTCCTTCCGTGTGAGTCCGGGCATGACGAACGCCCACGCCTGCCAGATCCAGATCGGCGCCGACAGCAACAGACCGACTGCGAAGGAGATGCGTAGACGCAGATCGAACGCGCTGGTGACGGTCGTGAACATCAACTGGACTTCGGCCTGCTCCCCGCGCTGCTCCGCGATGTCGCGGATCGGGATCGTCAGCAGATCGATGATCGGATCGGCGAGGATGAATCCCGCGACCATGCCCACGACCACCGCGATCGCAGAGATCACGAGGCGCTTGCGGAGTTCGACGAAATGCTCCCCGATCGTCATACGACGATCTCTGCGCAGGGCCTTGGATGACTCGGTGCGGCGTTTCTGAGCACTCATCGCGGAGGACGCAACGCCTACGACGCTGGTGGCGTGCCGCTGCCGGAGGCGGGCTTCGTCACCTCCGGTGAGGCCTCCACGGCGGGAGCGACATCGCCGTCGCCCGCGGCAGGCGTGTCATCGTCGCTCTTCATGGCTTTCATCTCACCCTTGAAGACGCGCGCGGACTGGCCCATGCTCTTGGCCAGTGCCGGCAGCTTGGCCGCGCCGAACAGGAGCAGGATCACGGCGAGGATGATCAGCAGGTGCGGCCAGCCGAATGCGTTTCCGAACATGAGCGTCCCCTCGGTCTCGGTGCCGCCATCGTATCGCGTCCCGCGGGGCCTCTCGAAACCCCGGCCTGCGCCGTGAAGAGACGGTCGTTGCGGCGCTCCGGCGCCGTGTCCCGACGCGGCCGGACTGCACACGTAAACTTGCGACAGGACCCGGTCGGGTGTGCGGGTCCGTCGGACGCGGATGTCCAACGAGCCGTGATGGGGGTGAGCATGGACGATTCTGTGGGGCCGGTGCCTCTTCCTGCTGCCTCTGCGATTGTCCGCGCGCACGAAGTCGGCGACTCGGCGATGGTGGCGGAGCTGGTCGAACAGGCGCCCCTCGAAGCCTGGTTCGGAATCGCACCGCCACACCTGCGAGAGATCCTCGACGCGGTGCCGCCGCGCCTGCTCGCGACGGGTTCTGCTGCACGAACGTTCCGGATCGTCTTGCACGGCCCCGTCGACGAGCGTTCGGTGGGGAGCGCTCCGACCGCCGACGCTCCGGGCGGTGAGATCGCCGCACTGTTCTTCGATGCACGCGCGCGCGGCGATGCCCAGCGGGCGCTCGATCTGCGTCGACGCTTCGGCGAGCGGATGAACGCGCTGTTCGACGAGACGGGCGGCATCGCGACCTTCGCCGGCGTGCAGATCGGCATCGCGCAGATGCTCGCGGGCAACTTCGTCGAAGCGCTGGAGTCTTTCACGATGGCTCGGCGTACCGCTCCCCCCGCACCGCTGACCGCGCTCCTTCGGGACGCCTACGTCAAGCCGGCGATGGTGCATTCCCTCTTCGGCGATCCACAGACGGCTCTGCGCAAGCTCGACGCCTCCCGCTCCCTTTCCCCCACGGAAAGCTGGGTCGAACCCGTCATCACCGCACACGCCGAGATCGCCCGCGCGACGATCTCGGCCGACGAAGACCTCCGTTCCGCGATCGAGAGCACCGAGAGCATCCCGCTGCCCCTGCTCGGCGAGTTGTGGCCCTACCGCGTGGAAGCACTGTTCCGGCTGTATCTGCGCACGGGACGGCTGGACGAGGCCTGGCGCAGCGTCGAGGCTTTTCGACCGGCCGCGTCCGGACTCGTACCGGGCAACGGCATGCCCGGCAGCGTGTTCGCGACGACCGCTGCGGTCGTCGCCTTGCGCGAGGGCCGGATCGCTCGGGCGCGCGCTCTGATCCGGGAGGCCGACCCGAAGCTCGTCTCGAACGAGCTGTTGCGGAACGCGATCGAGGTGGCCGCGGGCGATCTCGACCACAGCATCCAGCGCCTCATCGGCCTGCGCGCCCGCACACGACGGCTTCGACAGCTCGAGTTCGCACGCACCGCGCTTCTGGCATGGGCGGTGCTGCGACGCGGTGACGACGCGGAGGCAACGCGCATCCTTCGAGATCTGCTCGATCGACATCATCGGATCTTCGACGCCGAGCGCGCCCTCGTGCCCCTGGAGCTCGCGACGTTCGCCGAACACGCGATTCCCGGGTGGCTCCCCGCACACGGCTCAGGCCGTTCCGCGGATGCCTGGCCGGACGCCGTTCCCCGCCTCACGCCCCGCGAACACCAGGTTCTCGCGCTCATGGCGTCCGACATGACCCGCACCGAGATCGCCGAGTCGATGTTCGTCTCGGTGAACACCGTCAAGTCGCAGCAGCGTGCGGTGTTCCGCAAGCTCGGGGTGAACACGCGTCTCGAGGCGCTGATGACGGCGGAGCGACTCGGCCTCCTTTGACGTCCAGGAGTCACGCCGTTTTCGGGTGAAAAGCGGGGTGAAATCTCCCGCCCACGCACACGTCGCGCCCTCGAGCTGACGCAAAATCGGGTCTCAGACGCGTCGAACCACGACCCGAAGACCGTTCGAGCGGCTCATCCGGCGATCCCGTCGGCTCGTGTCCAGCCGATCTGCTGGACATGAGTCGACGGAGATCGTCATGGCTCGATGTCAGCCGCACGGTGTGGAGGTGTCGCAGCGACGGGCTGAGGGAGGGAGTCGAGGTGAGAGATCAGACACGCACCGGAATGCCGGCGAACGACGGCGTCTGGCAGATCGCACCGGCGGTCGCTCATGTCGACGCGGCCGAGGGCGTCTACGTGCTGACTCTTGACCATCGTAGAGCGGGCGCTCCCCGCCTGCTCAGCGGTCCCGGCGCCACGATATGGCGCGCCATCGACGGGCTGACCTCAACGAGCGAGATCGTCGCGCAACTCGGCGCGAGCTTCGGTGGAGTCTCCTCGCAGATCGCACACGACGTCGCGGCGTTCGTCGACGAGCTGTACGGACACGGCTATCTGATTCCTGCCGCAAGCGGCGCACGCCGCTCATGACGCCCTCACGTCCTACAGGTCCGTCGGACTACCAGCCCGGCCAGCCCGGCCAGCCCGGACGACAACAGACCACCGCGCGATTCGGTTCCGTCGGCGTTACGGTCACACTGTCGGCGCAGCCGCAGCGGTACCGCACGCCCCCAGCCGACGGCAACGCGCACCTCCACAGCGTCCGCGCGGGCCGGCTTCTGATCGATCAGGCGGGAACGTTGTTCGAACTCGGACCGGGGGACGCCCTTCTCGTGGTCGGCGCGCACCCCCCGTCCCGCCTCACGGGCGAGATGGTATCGATCTCTGTCCCACAGGCTCTCCTGCGCGACGTGCCCGTACCAGGCTCGGTATGGCCGATCCCGCGACAAACGACACTGCTCGAGCCAACCGTCGCCTTCGCGCGACGCGCCGCAGCCGGCCGGTCCGACGATGGGTCGCCACTCGCCTTGTACTATGCGGAACGACTGCTGCAGGAGATGATCCTCGGTGTCGTCGTCGACGCAAGCCAGTCGGCACGCGTACCGGCCGCGCGCGACGCCTACTCGGCGGCATTGTCGGTGATCACCGCCCGATGCGGCGACCCGGAGCTCACCGCACACATGATCGCCCGCGAGATCAATCTCTCGCTCCGGCAGCTCGAGCGGACGTTCAACGCCCGCTCCACCACGCTGTCGCGTGAGATTCGCCGTGCGCGGGTCGCGCGCGCGTCGCAACTGCTGCTCGATCCGTCGTACGACGCATTGTCGATCGAGCAAGTCGCACGCTACTCGGGATTCAGTCGCGGTTCCAGCCTCGCACGAGCGATGCGAGAAGAGGGACTGGACGTACCCGGCAAGGTCCGATCCCGGCGTCTCGGGCCCGGGCGCTCAGGCACCACGGCGACGACGACCGCCACCCACTCCGACCGAGGCGACGACCCTGAGCACGGCGTTCGTAATCGGTCCGTAGACTATGTCGTTACCGTGCCATCGTGAGCACCTTGACCAGAGAGACAGACCGTTGGAACTCCGTGACTACCTCCGCATCCTGCGCGCGCACTGGATCGGTGTCGTCGTCTTCACTCTGGTCGGCGTTGCGGCGGCATGGGGCTGGACGTTGCTCCAGCCCCAGGTCTATACCGCCGACGCGAGCGGCTACGTCACGCCTGCGCAGGCGTCGGGCGACGCCGACAGCGGAACGTCCTATGTGAGTGACAACCTCGCGAAGTCGAAGGTCAAATCCTACGTCGACCTGGGGTCGTGGCGCGCCGTTGCCGAGCACGCGATCGATGAGCTGGGACTCGACGTCCCGCCCGAGACACTTGTCGGTCGTGTCACGGTGTCGAACCCGGTCGACACGGTGGTCCTCAAAGTCGACGCTGAAGGATCGACACCGGAGGAAGCGCGGGACCTCGCAAGCGCCTGGATCGTCGGCATGCAGGACGAGATCGCAAAGCTCGAGTCCGGCGGCACCGGCATCGACCCCGCCGTCACTCTCGTGGCCGCCGACTCTGCACGGCTCCCCACCTCGCCGAGCTCACCGAACCTACGACTCAACCTCGTGCTCGGAGCGCTTGCCGGTCTCGCGGTCGGGATCGGATACGCCGTGCTGCGCTACATCCTCGATCGACGAGTGCGCTCTGCAGAAGGTGTCGAACGCGAGACGGGCCTACCCGTTGTCGGCGCCATCCCCGAAGTCAAGAGCTTCACCGACGATGAGCGGCTCATCCCGTTCGACGGCGCCAACGCCGTGTCGAGCCGCAACGCCCATCTCTATGCGGTCTCCGAGGCGATGCGCGAGCTGCGCACCAACCTCCAGTTCATGGACGTCGACCATCCGCCTCGCTCCATCGTGATCACCAGTCCCCTGCCCGGCGAAGGTAAGTCGACGACCGCCGCGAACCTGGCAATCACGCTGTCAGCAGGTGGTCAGCCCGTGGTGCTCATCGACGGAGACCTGCGCCGGCCAATGGTCGCGAAGGTCTTCGGCCTCGTCGAGGATGCGGGACTCACCGACCTGCTCGCGGGGCGCGCACAGTTCGACGACGTCGCGCAGACGGTCGGTCGGGGACGGAGTCTGAAGGTGGTCGCGGCGGGCCGGATCCCGCCCAATCCGAGCGAAGTACTCGGTTCGGAGCGCATGCGGGCGTTGGTCAAAGAGCTCTCCCAGTCGGCAACGGTCATCATCGATGCGCCTCCGCTGATCCCGGTCACCGACGCCGCCGTGCTGACACACCGCGCCGACGGGGCGATCATCGTGGCCACCGTCGGGAAGACCACGGCCGACGCATTGCTCAAGGCACAGCAGAACCTCGACCGCGCCACCGCCCGCGCCCTCGGCGTGGTCCTCAACCGCGTGCCCCGCCGCGGCTCGGGGGCGGCCTACTACGGCTACCAGTACACCGGAAAGTACTATCGATCGGCGCACGAGGACGTACCCGATGCGGACGCTCATGAGCTGAACGACGGCGAACCCGAACTCGAGCCCGTCAGCGCCGGACGCGACGGGACATCGACTGTGCCGGTGAACGACTCGAGGCCGACGGGAACAACCGCGCTTCCGCTGCGTCGCGATCGCGCGCGCTGATCCCGCCGGTGCCGCCGGCCACGCACCGGCGGCACCGAGAACGCCTCCTTCGGCGCTGAAAACGTCGTTTGCACCTGACTCCTCTCACCTCGCTGTGTATGCGGCAGGAGGCTGAGTATCAGTTCAGCAGCGAGTAGCGCCTTCCGGCGCCCGCACACATCGAGGAGGCTTCATGTCACAGCAGCACGAGTCGATCGAGCCGGTCGAGCTCTCGTCCGGTCCCACACGGCGCACCATCCTCAAGGCTGCCGCCTGGTCGGCGCCCGTCGTGGCGATCGCCACCGCAGCTCCCCTCGCGAGCGCCAGCCCCACCTCCAGCGACATCAACGTAACCGTCGGCTCGAACATCTCCGGGACGGGGACACCGGACGGCACTGCTAGCGGCAACCTTGCTGGTGCACTCAACATCACCTCGATCGGTGGGTCGCCCTCGTGGGAGACCGGAGCCCTCACGGCCGTGTACTCGCTGGACGCTAGCAACGGCGCAGCCTGGGGAGGAGACGCCGCGATCGTCGACGGTTCTTCTGCTCAGTTCACGGCGGGAGGCGTCTACGGGATCTGGACCGTGACCTTCGCTGATGCCATGTACGTGGCCTTCGAAGCCCCGAGCCAGACCGTCACCTCCACGCCGACCTCGATCACTCTCCCGGCGGCGACGTACTCCGGCAGCTACACCAACACAAACGTCCTACCCCCTCGTCGAGTCTCCGCTGTCGTCAGCTTCTCCGCATCCGGACTTCCCGGCGGATCGGTGGGGTCGTCGAGCACCTACCCGGGATAGTCTGTAACATCCTCGCCGTGCTGCCGGAGCACTCCCTGAGCGACCAGTTCCTCGACGGCGTCACGCACGAGTCGCTCGCCTTGCCCCGTCGGCGGCTCTCCCACCCTGGCGATGGTCGCTGCAAGCAGTTCGGGCACAGTCGACTCTCCGAGCGCGGCGTGCCAGATCGCGGGGCCGATGCCGGAGAGCATCCGCACCGTGGCTTCGCCGATCGCCCCGGACCGATGAAGCAGGACCACCCGGTCTGGGGAGTCGATTTCGACGACATCGAGAGGATCGATCCGAGAGTAGGACGTCTCCCTCGCAGCGTGTTCTTCCCGGTTGGGGAGTGGTGGATCCCACCGCTTCCCAACCGGGAATGTCGGGGTCATGATCGTCTCGGCGTCCGTCGCCAGCGAGTCGAACAGCGGGAGAAGAGAGGCGGCGTCGCGGTATCGCACACGTAGAGGCCCGCCTGTCGCCTCGAGGTGCGCAGCCATGAGGCGCAGCGGGGCAGGCATCCGGGCGAGGTAGCTCGACTGTGGCACGAGGTCAACGATCGCATCGCCAACCTCGACCTCTTCGATGAGCGGTACGGCCGGCGCGTGGTCGTCGCGATCGAGCAGAACCACGCGAGCAAGGCGCAACGGTACGTCCGGCAGGTCCCGCAGGCCGAGAACGGATGGCGCACGTTGCGCCTTCGGCCCGAGTGGGGTCGTGATGATCGACAACGGCTTGCGGTAAGGAAGGACGCCGCCTTCGGGGGTGACGGCGGTCGTCTCGTCGGACACGTAGCCGAACCTGCGTCCGAGGACGCTCGCCGCGGTGGTCTTGCCGGTTCCCGACGGCGCGACCAGCGCGATGACCCGTCCGTCGCGAAGCGCAAGCGCCGACGCATGCAGCATCCACAACTCGCCTTGGCGGGCCTCGATCGCCGCAAGCGTCACCTCGGCGGAAAGACGCGCCAATACGCCCGAAAGCTCAGATCCCCTCGGAACGATCGCTCCGGTTTCACGTGACCCCGCCTGCGGGGGCGCGATCGCATCCCGCCACACATCACGGATCGCCTGGCGTGTCTCCTCGTCGAGCCCCCCGAGGTCGATCGGCACCCGCACGCCGAGTGCGTCGATGAGCACACGATCGCCCCTCACGTGTCTAGTCTAGGGCGTGTGACACGGCTCCCGAGTTCCCCGGAACCGCGATGACCCACGCCACAGCGCTTCCAATGAACGTCGCGGTCGAGCTCGGTCACGCGTGGCTACAGGCGACGGCCGACGCCTGCGGCATCCGGGTACTGTTCATCAAAGGCCCGATGCTGCACCACTACGGCCTGCGCGATGCCCGTGTCTCGTCCGATGTCGACGTCCTCGTCGACCCTGCGGAGTTCGACCGGTTCTGCGCCGCGATCGTCGAAGCAGGGTGGCGCGAGCGCTCGAGATCCTTCATCGAGACGGTCGCGGCCGTTCACTCCCGCACGTTCAACAGGGATGACTGGCCGTGCGACCTCGATGTGCACCGATTCTTCCCCGGGTTCTTGGCAGACCCTGCGGTCGTCTTCGACGCGCTCTGGGCACGGCGACAGACCCTCGCTTTCGCCCATCGGGACTGCGACGTTGCGGATCGTGCGGGAAGCATTCTCGTTCTCGCCCTCCACTCGCTACGGAGTACGAGGAGGGATGGGCGACATGTCGCGGAACTGTCCCAGCTCGCGAGCCTCTCCCTCCCGACGAATGAGCAGACCGAGTTGCTCGAGTTGGCGATCGCGACCGGCTGCACAGCGACGCTCGATGGCGCACTGGCGCATCTCGGCGTGCCGGCACCACCGACTCGGGAGGACTCGGCCGAGCTCCGAGCATGGCGCGGGCGTGTGGATGCGGGAGGAGACGGCGCGTACTTCTGGCTCGTCGCGATCCGACAAGCACGCTGGTGGCAGCGCCCCGCACTTCTGGGGCGGGCGCTGTGGCCGACGGATGCTGAACTGCTGAGCACTCGCCCGCAGACCGGGCCGACCGCCTGGGCGAAGACCGGCGCACGCGTCGCGCGCTGGGGGCGCGGCCTTCGGTCGCTTCCCCGAGGCGCCCGCGCACTGTTTCGGCATCGACGTCGGCGCACTTCCGATTCGGCAGGCCGCCACCGCCCACTGCGCTCGATGTTGAACAGCCCCTGGGCGCATCTCGCGATGGCGTGCGTGGTCGCCGTGCTGATGGTGAGCTTCGTCGCCAAGCCTTTCCTGGTGCCGTCGGTATCGATGGCCGAGACGCTCGAACCCGGCGATCGCATTCTCGTCAACCGCCTCGCCTACATCGGTTCTGCGCCGATCGCGGGCGACATCGTCGTGTTCGACGTCGGCTCGCGATGGGGTGCCACCGGCCCCGAGGACGACGGCGCGGTGCGCGCGATCGCGCGGTGGCTGGTGGCCTCCAGCGGCATCGGGCCGGCGGGACCGCACACGCTCGTGAAGCGGGTCATCGCGGGACCCGGCCAGACCGTCTCATGCTGCTCCGCTGACGGGCGAATGCTCATCGACGGCGAACCACTGAACGAGCCGTATGTGACCGATGACTTCCCGTTCATCGCCGGCAGGCTCGACTGCGAGTCCCTCTCAAAGTCGTTGCGCTGTCTCGACGAGGTCGTCGTGCCCCCCGGTTCTTATCTGGTGCTCGGCGACAACCGGGCGAACTCCTCAGACTCAGCGACGCTCTGCCGCGGTGCTGACAGCGACACCTGCTGGCGCTGGATGCTTCGCGACGACGTCATCGGCGAAGTCGCGGCCGTGTTCTGGCCGGCCGATCGCTGGCGCGCTCTCTAACGTAAACGGCCGAGAGGGAAGCGCCCGACGCCCGGCCGCTATGATGACGACCGCGGGTCACGCCGCAGAGATTCGCGCCGCACTGATCCGAGGGGAGCCTCGTCCGTGGTCGACGTCCTGTTCATCTGCACCGGAAACATCGCACGATCCCCGCTCGCCGCCCAGCTACTGCGCGCACGGCTCGCGGCGCCGCAGATCTCCGTCTCAAGCGCGGGCACTCATGCGCTGACGGGCCAGAGAATGGCCCCGCTCGCGCTCGACGTCGCTCAACGATGGGCACTGCCGGCTACTGATGCTCACGCCCATCGCGCACGCCGGCTCGACGAGCAGATCGTCACCTCGGCCGATCTCGTGCTCGGCGTGGCCAGAGAACATCGCCGTGCGGCCGTCGAGCTCAACCCTGCCCGGATGCGGGCAGCCTTCACGCTCTTGGAGTTCGAGCGTCTCGCGCGACACGTCTCCGACAATGAGATCGCCGCGGCTGTGGCAGAGTCTGATTCCAGAGCCCCGCGGGACCGCTTGCGCGCAGCACTACGTCTGCTCGCAAGCACGCGTGGGCTCGTCGAACCGCCGCGCAACGCGGCCGACGACGATGTCGATGATCCGATGGGCCATGCGATGGACGCCTACGACAGCGCAATGGCGGTGACGGCGCCCGCGGTCGACCAGGTCGTGCGCGTGCTGAGGGCCGCGCTGAGGTGAAGGCGGCACAGTCTCGCGGTCGGCCGACATCAGAGCCTGCGGGTTCCCGGTGCCCCCGTAGCGAAGCAGGTGCATAGAATCGATGTCGCCCACGTCTCGATGAAACGGAGTCCAGTGTCAGCGCGTATCCTCACCGTTTGCAGCGGCAACATCTGCCGTTCGCCTCTCGCGGAGGCGCTGCTTCGCCGCGAGCTCTCCGGTCTCGATGTCGTGGTCGAGAGCGCGGGGACCATCGCCGCGGACGGCGCGCAGATGCCCGACGAGGCTCAGCGTCTGGCGGAAAACCTGCGCGTGTCGCCGGCGGAGGCCGCCGCCCACCGGTCGCGGTACCTCGACACCTCGACTCTTGACGGGGCGTCGCTGGTGCTCGCGATGAGTCGGGAACACCGTCGACGGGTGGTGGAGCTCGATCCGCGTCGGTTGCGTTCAACGTTCACCGCTCGCGAGTTCGCCCGGCTGGCGACCAACGCAGATGACGCTCTTGTGCGGGACGCCGCTCGGGCGGCCGGTCCCGCACCCGAGCGACGTGTGACGGCGGTGATCGAGACCGTCGTGGCGCAACGTGGCATCGCCCCACTGCCGCTCGCTCCCGACGACGACGACATCATCGATCCGTACCGGCGCTCGTGGGAGACCTACAAGCTGTCGGGGGCACAGCTCGTCCCGGCGGTCGAGCAGATTGCCCGGGTACTGCGAACCGGTTTGACCGCCTGACAGCGGCACGTCGAACCGGCCGTCAGGCGCTCGCGGACCGGCTCTCTCCGGTTCGGTCGGCGTCTATGGTTCGGTCGGCGTCTCCGGCTCGGTCGGCGTCTCCGGCTCCGTCGGCGTCTCCGGCTCGGGGCTCGCGGGCGGCTCCTGAGCAGGAGCGCCCCCGTCGGACTGCTCCGGCGCGACGGTCTGCCCGTCGCCGCCGTCCGGCGCGTAGTAGAAGACGTACGGGCTGGTGCCGTCCTCTCCCGCCTCGAACTCCGCGAGCGCACGCTCCTGATCCGCACGGAGCGCGCTCACGGCGTCGACGTAGGCGCGCAATGGCACGACGGAGATGCTGCCGCCGTCGTAGGCCGCGGCAGCGCTCGTCGCCGCGGCGGCGAGCGCTGCGCGGAATGATGGGTCGGCGTCGGGGTTCTCCTCGGCGATCGCGACGGCCGACGTGACGAGCGTCTGCGCGAAGGTCTGCAACGCCGCCCCGAGGGCGTCGGTCGCTTCCGTGAACTCGGAGTTCGTACGGCGGAACGCCTCGCCGGCGTCGTCGACGGCGAGGCTGGCGGTCTGGACGCCGTCGACCGCGTGGGCGACGCTGACCAGGTCGTCCTCCTCCACGGCGGGTCGCTGGTAGGCCGGCGGGGTCGGCGGTGTCTCCATCCCGTCAAGGGTGCCGAGGAACTCCTCACGTGCGGTTTCGAGCGCGGCGAGGGCGCGTTCGTCGGAGGCGCCGGCCAGGTCGTCGATCACGGTCTCCAGCGCCTCGGCGTCGGCGCGAGCAGTCGCCACCGAGTCATCGAGCCGGTCGAGCGAGGCCACGATCGCCTGCGTACGGTTGATGAGCGCGGCCTCGTCTCGCACCAGGCTGTCCATCGCGGCCGCGGCGGGCGAGTTGGCCGCCGCGGCGACCGAACCGACGGCGACGGTTCCCGCTACCGTGACGGTGGCGAGTCCGGCAACGACGATCGTGAGCCAGTCGCGCCGTCGCCGCGGGCGTACACGCGTTCCGCCCGCGGCAGCCGCGGGCGGACGCCGC
>MDTD01038260.1_pt1 | contig 16427 bp, 14 predicted proteins | sample 811221 | NCBI WGS metagenome assembly MDTD01 (sample SAMN05326646, study PRJNA326480) | marine metagenome | isolation source: seawater | place: Pacific Ocean: South West | collected 2011 | reverse complement strand
TTTCAAAGGCACAATAGATTCGGAGATAGACGCAAACATCCAACTCCCCGTCAATGTCGAAGCTCTTGTTTCCTCAAAATCAGGAATCTACAAATCTCCCTGGGTTCCATCCAGCATTGATTTACAGAAAGGCAAGAATGAGTTCGCATTCAGTTTCCCTGTAGCCCCATCTACCTTCGAAGGTCTTGAAGAGATTAAAGTATCCATGGCAAGAGGTGGAGTAGCAGATGGAACGCAATACTTCGGGACCTTTTACAAACCGGATTCAAGATTGGGCGGACTCGATGAAAAACAGTTCGAGAATCTGATAAAAGCCAGATTGAAGTGGCTGGAAAGCAGTCTCACCATAAGAAAGATGCCACACTATCCGACCGCACTTGGGTACGAGATTCTTTAAAAAAATGTCCTTCAAAGCAACTACAAAAAAGATCGCTTTCAATCCGGCTCTGCATTTCGCGCTTTTGATTGTTCTCTTTGTCCTTACATACTCACGCGTCATAGGCAGTTACTTTCTTGCCGATGACTTCGGTGAAATCGCCTATGTGTCTGAGATTTTCAAAGGCGATCTGGGCAAGTTATTCAGCAACTTCACCGGCAACTACATGCAAATCCCTTCCATGGCTGTTTACAGACCATGGCTTCTCATCTCCCTTGCCATTGACTACGCCTTCTGGGGCATAAGAGCCAGTGGATATTACCTGACGAATTCAATTCACTATCTAGCTTGTGGCGGTTTTATCTACTTCATCCTTCGCCAACTTACCGCCTACTGGGGTGATGTTCGCTCCAGCCTGGTAGCGTTTTTCTCCGCCGCCATATTCATTACCTGCCCACTTCATTGTGAGAGCGTATCCTGGGTAGTCGGCAGGGTCGACATTGTCTGTCTCTCCTTTTATCTGGCCGGCCTCTTGGCTGTCGCCTGCTTTGTCGATAGCCGAAAGCCCAGATGGCTCTACCTCTCTTTGGCAGCTTTTGTTTTAGCGATAACCACCAAAGAGATGGCCATAGGGTTACCGGTAGTGGCATGCGCTCTTGCCTTCTTATACTGCAAAGACAGTACAAAAAATGGCTCCGGAAGCTGGAAATCAGAGATTTTAGAGAGGTTAAAACTGACTAAGCCAGTTCTTATAGCCTTCTCGATTGCCACCGTGGTTTACTTTCTTATTCGTTTCGCTACCCTGGGAACCTTTACCGGAGGATATACAGGAAGCATTGGAGCGACTCAAATATCCAGCTTGATCACCCGCTGGACGGACTTAGATTCCTACCGAAGAATCCTTCTACCTTTCAACTACGAATTGATGGAAGATGGGGGAGTCTTTAGAACGCTTTTGATTGCAGCCTACTCAATCTCGGCCCTGTTAGTGGGAGCAAGATTACTATATGGCGTATTTCCTAAACGACTGATTCTTTTAATTCTTGTTTTTCTTGCCACCAGCCTCGCTCCCATCTATCAACTCTTCGGTCTTGGCTATAACCTTGAAGGGATGAGATTCCTATTCTTCGCCACCGCACCACTGGCAATGCTTCTACCGGCACTACTTTTTGCCCCATGGAAAATGTCATCCGACACCACACCAGATGCGACAGACAAACCCTCTTTCAAGACAAGAGAATTAGTTCTATCCCTGCTCGCCATGGGTCTTCTTGTCCTGACATTCGTAAAGGTGAGCGCCAAAAATAATTCGGTCTGGATCGAAGCCGGCAGACAAACAAGAGCGGTAACGGAAATACTTCGTCAGCAAGCAGAAGAACTCAAACCAGGTGAGAAGCTGGCTGTTCTGGGCATCCCCAAAGATCGAGCCGGTGCACATATGATCTTGAACGGTCCCACGGTTCTGATAGCCCTTGCCCCTCCCTTCGCAAAAGAATATATTGCCGATAGAGTTTTTACTTTTGACCCAGTTTTGTACGGAAGAGATGACCTGATAAACAGACATCACTTCAAAGATACATTGAAGAATTCGCAACTAAAGGAGTTTCTCCTATGGGACTTCGACAAAAGAGCCTTCAGGAGACTCGAATTTAAGCAGGAGAGCTCAGGCCAACCGCAGAGGATAAACATTCCCGAGCTGGTTACGGAAAATTCTCAACCGAAAGAACCGATTTTGCTTCCTTATTCGGAAGGTCGCGGCTATATTACGCCGATAACATTGAAGAATAACGCCATTGAATTCAACAGAGCACAGGGCGGGCTGGGACTGGAAGTGGCGCCACTAAATATAGTGCCCACTCAATACGACTACCTGGAGCTAACGATCAATATTTCTGATCCAGCTGAGTTAGAGAAGAAGCCGGTATCCGTATCCTGGATGGGAAACAACATATTGAGCCCTGGCTCTTCCCGGAAACACACCACCCATCTTCCATCCAAACTGACGCAGGAAGGCAATAACCACAGGTTGGTCATACCACTCTCGAATTTTTGGGAATGGTACTCTTTCAAATACATAAACAACATCTTTTTAGAATTTCCACCGGTTACATCCTTTTCGATACTAGGCGCACGCCTTCTCCCAGAATCCGACCTGGAGCCCGGTATCACTATAAAAAATGTTAATTCCAATAACTGCGGAACATACCGGCTAAATCCGAAGAAAAAATTGACCGTGGAGGTAGTTCCTCTGCCTGGCAGTTCTAAAGTCGAACTGGAGATAAGTAAAGTCAATTTCTTTTTTGAAAACTTTGAAGGCCAGGACCATCAAATTGCCCTTCAGAAAACCCTGGAAAGTAAAGAAAGCAGTCCGTCATTTAACATTGGCCGAGACTTCTATAATGCCTCTCAAAGTGGATATAGCCAGATTAGAGCCCGGTGTTTCTCGGAAGATGGCAAAAATTTAGGCGTATATTCCGCTCCCTTGACCCTAGAAATTCTGGACTAATTAATATAGTCTTTTGAATGCATTTCGTAGTCCCAACCCAAACCTTCGGAAAGAGAACCATGACCATGGAAGACCAAAATTCTGGCGGCGCAGGAAGAATGCCCGTTCTGGTCAATCTGACCACAAGCGAAAGATATACCATTAACGAAGCTTCCATCAAACTGGGAAGGGCGCCGGAGAATCATATAATTCTCCCCGAAGACGGCTACGCTTCAGCAGACCACGCCCGGGTTTATTTCGAAAATGGCGCCTGGTGGGTTGAAGATTTGCAGAGCAGTAACGGCACTTCAGTAAATGAACAACTTATCTCCGGACCGCACCAGCTGGCACCGGGAGACACCATAAAAGTCGGCCGTACTCATTTTCGCATCGAATAATTACAGCTAACTTGTGACTCTAATATGTCTTGACGGTGGGATGACTGGCAGGTCCTTTCGGTTGTGCCGGGGCAGCCTGTTCCGCTGGAGCAGCTGAGCTACCGCTGGAACTGGCCGGTGCCTGGCTTGGCTCTGGCTGTTTAGGATATATCTGACTACTTCCGCTTCCCACCGGAGGCTCTTCAAAACTTTCAGGCTTGCCGTTTGGAAATTTCCAGAAATCACCGCTTTCACTGGACTCCGGAGCATTGCTGTAATCAGGCGCCTGGCTGGAGGGCTGGGGTGCGGACTGGGCAGGGACCTGCTTGTCCAGAGGCTTGTTGACATCATAGAAAACTTCCCCACTGGTATCCTGAATCGGCTGACCAGACCCGGCATCCGAACCGGCTGGAGCGCCAGTACCGGTGAACTCAGTCTTTGCCTCCTGGTCGCCGGGATTAACCGCAGGAGCAGGATCCTCTTTGGGAATAAGCAATCCCAGAAGTAGAAGAAGAGTAAAAATGGTACCCACCGTCACCGCAGTCAGTGTCAAGAAGCGCTGTTTCTTCATAGCTTCCGGACAGTCGGCGGTCATGAACTTTCCATCTTTGCGCCTGAACAGTGGTGCGTTTTCACGATTTTCCCGCTTAAATATAAGCGCCATCGCTTCCGGTTTGTCCATGCCATCAAAGTTGTAGACCAGCTGCTTGCACATGCCGCAATATCGAAACTGATCATCGTAGCCGTCGTCTTCCCATTTCCACTGGCAGGGCTTGGCCGTCTTATAGTTATCTATAGGAATCCGCTCTTTTATCGGCTGGTTGGCGAACTCCTTCTCCTTCTCCTCGATCTCTTTCCTGGTCTTTGCTTCTATTCGTTGCATGGACTCGGACAGTTTGTCGAGAATAAGCTCATGGTCAAGCATCGTCCTGGCAACGAAACTCTCTTTCGGAGACTCTTCCTCCACTTGTTGGCCTTCTTGAGATTCCAGAGAGAATGAAACTTTGATGTCGGTCAAACTCCTGGAGATCGGTCGATTGCCAATCTCTTGGGATAGCTTTTTATTGGCTTCATCTATCTCCCGAGCGGCTTCCAGAACCTTTTCTTGCAATTGATTAGGAAGATCCATCTCAATCATGGTCTTCGCTACTTTTCTGCCTTCCCCGGCTTCTTCCTCAACTTCTTTCTCGACTTCTTTCTCCGTGCTCTCTGTAAGCGGCTCCAGTTGACTCAAATCAGGCAAATCTGCCTCGAGCATTGTTTTGGCTACTTTTCTCTCACCCGGTTCATCTAAAGGCTCCAGTTCTCTTGCCTGGGCTTCGGCGGCAGCTTTGATTTTCTCAAGGTCAGGCGACTCGCTTTCAAGCATGGTCTTGGCCACTCGTCTGCCACTATTTTCGGAAGAGTCAGTCTCTTTTTCTAGCTGAGCAGCCTTTTCCATGACCGAGCTAATGTCGGTTTCGAGCATGGTTTTAGCCACTTCCCGGGGCGGCTCAAAATTCTTTTGTTCCTCAGCGTCGGTAGCATTCTCATCGGAGCTGTCGGCGGCTTCTTCACCGACCTCGATATTGACCTCTTCTAATGCCCCGGTGACCTCGTCTTGCTCCTCTAGCTCAGCCTCTTCCACAGCCTCTTTCAGAGCTTCTTTATCCATCTCCTTGGTGGCCCGGAAGTCGGCGAAGAGATTCTTGAGAACCTCCTCTTTCGGACCCTCTGACTCATCACCATCCGCCCCATCTGAGTCGGAGGCATCTTCCCCGGCATCGTTCTGGGCTTCCTCAGCCTGCGCCTCGGACTCTTCTTCCGAGGAGTCTAAATCGCTGGAATCTTTATCTTTGTCTGTCTCTTTATCAACCACGGCTCTACCCAATTGAAAAACGCCAACTATAATACCGAATTGAAGCTTAAGGCAGAATGTTCTTGTCTAACTATTAGCATTGCAAAAATTGTAATATGCTCATCTAAGACCCGGCTAAATAGCCGACCCACAGAGTATATTATTCAAAGCCTTACCCGGGACAAGACTTTTCAATTCGCCAAATCCTTGACAGAGGCAGCCCTGAGAGACTCGATGCGATGAGTACAACCAAATCAATCTCAAAAGCTCGAAATAGAAGAAAAGGAACGAGCCTCACCGAGGCGATAATCGCCGCCATGATTTTTGTGCCGGTCACCCTATTTATGCTCGACCTTACCGTTATCGTATTGGCCAACTCAAAAAATGACCAGGCCGCCAAGAGTGCCGCCCGGGCCGCGGCCAACCAGCCGGATGCGGGCAAGGCTAACCAGGCCGCCTGGAAAGCCCTGCAATCATTTAAAACAAGCTCAATAGTCAAATCGGTCACTTTTAATTGCAACTACACCAATGACATGGTCACTTGCAAAACCAGAATGACCGTTCAACTTCCTATCCCATTTCCCGGCTTCAATACAATGGTTTTTCAAGCTCAGGCTAAAGAACCTGTGGTGGGAGCCCCCGCCAAGTAACCAGAGGAAAATGTTCAATGCCTACAAAAATCCCGCTGAATAAAAGCCGTCGCAAGAAACTGGGCTCGATGATCACCCTTTCTACGGTGCTCATGTTGGCTCTTATCGTGCTTGGCATGGGATTTGTGGCATTGCTTATGTTCATGGGTGGCCAGTCCGAGACAAAGAACGCCTCCGATGCCGGAGCTCTCAATGTCGGAAAGAAGGCGATGGACAAAAGCGCCCCAACCCTGGCAGGCGTAGGCATTTTTAATGATGTGAATAGCGATAAAGAGACTGGAAACCTGGCTCCGATCGGCAGCCCTTCCACCACTCTGCGACGGATCAATAGAATTTGGGCCAAAGCCATGCTAATAGCCATCAACGCTGAAGCGGCAGGTGGCCAGGCCGGCTCCGGTACTTCTAACGCATCCAACGCAAGAAACTCTGCTTTGCAAGCGAGCAATTCTCTTGCAGCGATTCTGAAGAATTCAAACACGCTTCATGGATTTTTCACCGAATACGCTTCATCCAATTCAGTTCGCATGCTGGGGATGGGAGCCCAGGTGAAGGTCAAACCCGGTGCCGGCTGGGAAACCTCTTTGATGAACCGGGGTAAAGAGAGCAATATCACCCTGGCCGGGAAACCATCCAATAATTTTTACATGCCCCCGGGCTACAACCTACCCGCCAACTACTACACCCAGACAACCCGCACGGCAGCCCAGGCCAACGCAGGCAACAAATATTTCTTGAAAGGCTACACACCTCTTACCGTAGGTGGAGACGATTTCTGGCAGGTACCTTTCTTGTTCGAAGAGAAACCACATTTAGTATCACGAACAGTCTTTGATCAAAACACCCAGTCTGCCAGCAACCTGAGCTGGAACAATGCTGTTCCAAACGCTTTCTCTGTCCATGGACAGGCCATCAAAAATGCCACCCTGGGCGAGGAGGCACGCTCCTTTGTTCTGTCAAACCCGCGGCAAACCTTCAAAATGTCGATGCCGCAGTCATATGTACATATAAAGGTGGAAGATCCCCATTCTGAATTCTACTTCTATCCAACCGGTCTGATTCCTCCGGTTAGATTCGGCGCAAACCAGACTTATGGCTTTACCCCCACGAACCATTCTATGACAATGCCCTTTGGAGGATTGCTGTGTTCCAGCGTTGCAGGAAACAGTGTCATCGTCGGACTGGACGTGGTCGGTAGGACCCTTGACCAGGTAATCTTCGGAATCCCTGGCGGCAATACTACGGATCTTGAAAATCAGATAACAGCCAGAGTCAACCAGATAATATCCAAGGTAGGCGTGTCGAAAACAAAGAATGACATGCATGCCTGCCTTAGCAATCCAGCCACCATAGGATTTCTAGTGGCCGGACAGAGAGACTTTTATATCTTTACCAAAAACGGTGAAGACCTGACTTGCCAACCCAAAGCCCTGGCTCTTGGGATGGCTCCCTGGTTAGCAACCAAGATAAATAATAGTCCAGACGGAACCGAATCCGTCTCGGTAAACGAAGCAACCATGCCCTTTGCCGGTGCTCATATTCCTACCGTGGTGCCCCTGCCTGCCCATGTGGTCCTATTGCAGGTAGGTTGGTCTAACTGGAAGAAAAAAGTTTGGTGGGAGCCAGGCACCGGATTCAATGGCAATCTTGGAAGAGTTCGGGTCAAACGCTGGACTGAAGTTCATAACCGCGGCGTATGTGTTCCGGTTATTCCATAAAACCAGTAATGCAAATTGAAAGCAGGACGATTATCGTCCTTTATTAAAGAACCAGGAGATGTTTACCATGGTTCCGGGCATTTTCGGATCCGGGTTCTTATAACAGTAGAGCATGATACGACTCGGACCTTTTGTCCCGTCGAGCATATAAAACTGTTGACCGGCACTCATGGTACTGCGCAGGTTTTCGGTCGGAACTTTCATCACCCACTTATCGCGTCGGCAAACAGATTCATACCATTTAAAAACTTTGGCCGGGTCGTCTTTGGTGATCAGATTGGCTGATGCGCTGGGAGAGCCCTGGGTAGAATGAATAAAATTTGTTTTTACCAGGTTATTCTTGTAAACCGGCACGGGAAAGTTAGAGGGGATCGTGGTGGAATGCTGGGAACCAGGAATCTGGGTCCGGGCAATCTCAAGCGCTCTGGCCCTGGAGATGTTCCTGTTTCCTTTATTAGTCTGGGGGTCAGCACTAGCGCCGGAAGAAACCAGTCCCATAGTGATTGCGGTCAAAACCGAACAATGCAGTAGTCTCCGCATGATTTTCACGAGCTTTTTCGATTCAGTCATAACTTCCCCAATTGGTCAATTTCCTAAAGTGTACTCCATCCACCGGAAGAAGACAGGGATTAGGAGCCTGGATACATTAAGATACTGCAAGTCTAAAACAGAAGGAATGGCGGATTTAACGTGATAGAATCGCCCTGTTGCTTGTATTGAGCGAGGACATATGAAGGCAGCGGTAATTGGCGGCAACGGTTTCATTGGGACCAGCCTGGTAGAACATCTACTTGAAAGCGGCGTAAAAGTAAGGGTATTCGACCTTTACCCAAGTCGGTTCAGCGAACCGCTGGACGAAGTGGAATACCTGACTGGCGATCTGGGCAATCACGGCGACTTGCACGAGGCCGTTAAAGGTATGGATTGGGTCTTCCACCTTGCTTACACAACGCTGCCCGAATCGTCCAATAAAGATCCGGGACATGATGTCCGTACCAACGTGATCGACCCCCTCCAGTTGCTGGAAGAATGCCGGAACAACAAGGTGAAGAAATTCATTTTCATCTCCTCGGGCGGTACTGTGTACGGCACGCCCCAGAGTGTTCCTATAAAAGAAGATCACCCCACGGATCCCCTCTGTTCTTATGGAATAACCAAACTCACAATCGAAAAGTATCTTCAGTTGTTTCACCATCTCTATGGGCTTGAGTATGTCTCGGCCAGACTGGCGAATCCCTATGGGGAAAGACAGAATCCAAATTCGAAACAGGGCGCCATCGGAGTGTTTTTAGGAAGAATCGCCCGGGGGCAACCTGTCACCAAATTCGGTGACGGTAATGCTGTTCGAGACTTCATATATATAGGCGACTCGGCTAAAGCACTTGTGGCATGCGCCCGCTATCAACCTAAAGAGACAGACCCGCGGATCTTCAACATCGGCTCCGGGGAAGGCTATTCTATTAATCAGATTATCGAAACAATAAAAGAGGTTGTCGATGTTCCGGTTCAAGTGGAATCCACTCCGGCCAGAAAAGTAGATGTGCCATCCAATGTCCTGGATATAAGCAGAGCTGAAAAGTATTTGGGCTGGAAGCCAGAAATGGATTTAAATACCGGGATTTCCAGAGCCTGGCAATGGACAAAGTCTCTCAGCCTCGTCTAAATCGATAATTTACTCAAGGCAAGAATTAAATTATTGCAAGTATCCATTCGACAACCTTCTATGCCGAAATCCAATTAGCCGCCATCTCTTTGCAAGCCAGCAGTATTCAGCCCTTCAGGAAATCAAAGTGCCTGCGGAAAACTGTGTTGCTCTGAATTCGTTAAAATTTCCTACTACACATTAGGAATTGCCAAGTTGACCAGAACGCTCCACTAGGGGAGAATCTGTAGGTTGTTGAGAACCAACCTCTCAGGGCAAAGAGCATAGTGGAAAACCAGATCAATCCAGAACTCTCGATCATCGTAGCGGTCTATAACGAAGATTCCAGAAATCTTCTCAAGCTAATAGACCGCCTGGACCTGGTCTTAAGCCCGGAAAAGGTGTCTTACGAGATTATTTTCGTCAATGACGGCAGTCGTGAGCCCACTTCCAACGCCCTTCGTCATATAGCCGTTGAATCCAAAAACATAAAGCTGGTCGAGCTTTCGCGAAATTTTGGTCAACAAGCAGCCATTACCGCAGGACTGGACCACGCCACAGGCCAGGCTGTCATAAATATGGATTCTGATCTTCAGGATCCCCCGGAGCTAATCCCGGCTATGCTGGAGAAGTGGAAAGAAGGCTACGACGTAGTCTATGCCACCCGTTCCAGGCGCAGAGACAGAAAGTCCAAAAGATTGACTGCGTTCTTGTTTTATCGAATCCTGGGTTCCATGTCTTCGGTGGAAATCCCATGGGATACCGGCGACTTCAGACTTATCGACAGGGTCGTGGTGGATGCTCTCAGAAGTATGCCCGAGAAAACCCGTTTTATCCGAGGAATGATTCCCTGGCTTGGCTTCAAGCAATGCGGAGTTCCCCTGGACAGGGACGCCAGAGAGCTGGGTGAAAGCTCCTACACCATCAAAAAATTATTCGGTCTTGCCCTGGATGGTCTCATCTCATTCAGCGCTGCTCCTCTGTTTTTCATATCCGGTTTCGGCATGATAATGAGCGCTTTATCTGCATTAGCTTTCGTGACAGTCTTCATCTTAAGTGAATTTGTGGTCACCAACTTTGCTCTCCTCCTCGGTTTCGCCTGTCTCTGCGGTTTGCAGATAACAGTTCTGGGAGTAGTTTCAATATACATATCCAAACTATTGGACGAAGTGAGAGCCAGACCGACATATATTGTCGCCCGCAGACTGGGTGGTGGATTTGTCGCTGACGAGAGTATTCCCTCTCTACAGAATCAGGCCGGCACCTTGCCCAACAGAGCAAGCGTAAACGCAAACACCAAAACCAACTCATTAATCAGCTAACAAAAATCCCCAGTCTCAAGAAGATGACCGGGGATTTTAAAACTGATTCAAAGAAGATCTAAGCTATTATTTTTCTTCTGCTTTTGAAGATTCAGCTTTCTCAGCGCCTTCTTTGTCTGAGGCGGGCTCTTCCTTCACACCTTTCATTTTGTTGATGTCCCAGACACTAACAATCTTGACCTTCTCACCGGTGCTATCGGTACAATGCAATTCGGCGTAGAATTCATCTCCATAGTAGATAAGCAGTCTTGGATTTTCAGTGTTACTCATGTTCGAGTCGTCTACTTTAGACTGTTCCGGAGCCCGGCTGGGAAGCATCGCTTTAACTGTCTCCATGGCCTGCTCTTTGGTGATCGGATTTTCAAGATAGAGAGCCTGGAGTCCGAAACAACTTCCATCTCGGCACTGGGCCAGGTAGCTTCCACCCCTTGCGTCTTTAGTTCTGGAAAGGTACTGAGTCTTTCCACCGGCACGGGAGAGAGGATTTTCATCCAGTTCAAAAGAGAGTACGGCATCTTCCAGTACTTTCTCCGGAACGCTCACTTTTAAATTTGCCAGATCGATGGTGCCTTGAGGCGTTACGGCACCGCTATCACCGGTGGTACCACTTCCACAGGCTGTCAGTCCGAAAGTAAGTAGCAAAACCGCCACCAAAAATTGGACCATGCTAGTTTTTGAATTATTCCAGATCATTGGACTTTCTCCGAGATTTCCATTTTTCAATACAGCACGAGAGTCTATCGCTAAATCCGAGAAGAAACACCGATAATCTACTCATCTGTAATGAATGTTTTCTACCAGCCTACTGACCGTTGTGTAGCTCTTCACTGACGGTATCAATAACCTGACGGGCTCTTTCCATCAAGCGCTCCTTGTCCTCCGGAGCCACTTCGTCCAGATAAGTCGAAAGTGCGTTAATAGGTGACAGGACAGAACTTTCGGTTAACTGAGGCATGCGCGCCCGGCTGCGCGAGGGAATGACTTCCGCTTGCAGCCGGACAGAAAGGCAATTGCCGGCTTCAATCAATACGTCTTTCTCATCCACACTCTGCAGTTCATCCTGGGAAATCTTGTACCTGACTCGCAAAACACAACCGCTTACAGCCTTTTCCGCCACGGCCGCCCTCAGCTTGGCGGTGGGATCAGGACATTCCCTAACATCCACATCGACAGTGACAAAAGGTCGGGGATCAATACTGTGGAATTCAAATTCTGTCTTGCCTCGCTCCAGCTTGACATGGACAAAACCCTTGTCTTCTTTCGCCTCTCCGAAATCCACCCTGTCAAGGGAACCCGCGTAGACGATAATCGGTCCACTTTCTCGAATCACTTGATATTTGTGTATATGACCGAGAGCTACATAATCCACCCTCTTATCCACAAAAATGTCGGTTGGAAATGTGAGGGTGTATCCGACCAAAAGCTCTTCTTCTATGCCTGCCACCGCCCGGTCCAAACTCATATGGGCTGTTACCACCGCAGGTATCTCCGGATCAAGCTCCTGGTAAAAGCCTTTGAGGAGCTGCTCCACATGGGACACAAGCACCGAGTCAATCTCCTGGGCAGAAAGCTCCCTGTACTTGTCCAGGGTCATTAAATTGTTTCTGGTCACATGGGGAATGCCGACCAGCTGAAGGGGGCCGCTCTTAGTCTCAAGGACGGTTCGCAAGGGCTTGTCAACGATAGTCAAACCAGGAACTTCCAGACTCTGGAAAACTGACAAAGAATGACTCTGGGTAGATTTCAAAATCTGGTCATGGTTCCCCACCACTAGAATTGTCGGAATTTCCGCCCGGGAAAGTCGATGCATCTGACGGGCAAACATCTTCTGATAGATTGGCTGTGGATTCGCTGTCTTGTAGGCATCTCCCGAGAAGAGAAAGGCATCGACCTTGTTTTCAAGGGCATAGTCAACGCATTTTGTCAGGGACTGAACAAAATCCTCAAAGCGCATATTCAATCCTGTTTCCGGATTGAGACGACCGTGCCCCTCGCCGGAACCAAAGTGAATATCGGAGACATGTATTAGATCAATCATCGTTATTCAATTCTATCCAGAAGATTTATCCTGCATATTGAAGGTAAAATTATTTCATCGAAGCTTTAGCAATTCTGAGTAAAGCAAAACCGCACAGGTTCAATCATCAATCAATGAAAACCATTAAATCGGCAGCGATTAAGATTATCCCTTGTCTGGCAGTAATTCTTACCTCAACCAATCACGCTGCTCTGGCACTTGATTCGAATTCAAAGATTCTAGCCGACATCTCCTCCCGGCTAAATCAAAGCAAAAGTTTTGAACCAGCAATTAAATACAGACTCTACAGAAAAGCCGGAGAACTCATCGTCTCCACCTACCGCCACCCCCTGGCCAATCTCACGGATTTAAAGATCGACGCCCTATTAATAGCCCATGAAAGCTTAAAATCTGCCGGTGCAAATTTTAGCGGAATTACAGTCTACTTCTTCAACAATAAGGACAATAGCCGGTTCTGGAACGCAAGAATAGATAAGTCCCTACTGGATAATCTCAAGAAAGCGCATCTGACTAAAGAGCAAGCCCTGGCAAGAGTAAAACTGGAACAGGGCAGACTTCCTGAAACAATCTCCAGCCGGTACTCGGGGGCCAGCTATAAGCAGATTACAAGCCAGCTAACAGTCAGTCCGGGATTACTTGAAGCGGAAAGAGCGAGGTTGCTTGATCGCATTCTTAAGCTGAAAGAGTCGGGCAAAGACGTTTCTAATTTGGAAAAATTGTTCCTCCAGCTTGATGATACCGCCAGACTAAACGCAAACGATAGTGCAATAAAACCGCTCTACATCTATACTCTTCAAATGCTCGATACAGTCACCAACGCGGATAATGAATAAAAGCAACAGCAAAAGCAAGAAAAAAAACAACGCTCCGGTAAAAAAAGGAGAGATCGTAAAACTTCAGATAGAATCCCTTGCCCCTGGAGGACAGGGGGTAGCAAAGTTGAACGGTTTTCCCATCTTTGTGGATCGGGTGGCACCACAAGACAGCATTGAAGCTGAAGTTTATGATCAAAGAAAGTCGTTTGCCCTGGCCAAAACAGTGAAGCTGTTAGAGCCGGGACCGGGACGAGCCGAGCCTGTGTGCCCTGTATTCGACCGGTGCGGTGGATGCCAGTGGCAACATCTGAGCTATGCCGCCCAGTTAGAGGCAAAGAAGGAGATTGTAACCCAGACGCTGGAGAGGATAGGCGGTCTGGATAAAACACTGGTGCAAGAGCCCCTCGGTGCCAAGCATCAAATACGGTATCGCAATAAAGTTCAGTTTCCCGTTTCTATAAGCAGCAAAGACGGCAATCTATGCGCCGGATATTACGAAAAGAACTCCCATCGCCTGGTCGATATAGACACCTGCCCGGTTCAACCGGAAGACCTGGATCATATGCTTGCCTGCGTCAAAGATGCCTGCCGGGAGCAGCAACTGAGCGTCTATGATGAAAACACCCACGACGGTCTTCTCCGTCACATCATATTGCGAAGAAGTGACGCGAATAAGGAAGTATTGCTCACCCTGGTGGTAAATTTAAAGGGCACCGAAGAACTTGACGACCCGTTGCTAAAACGGTTTAAAACCGTCGCGGCAAAAATGATGGGGACATTTCCTCAAGTAGCTGGATTCTGCCTCAATTTCAATGCCACAAGAGGAAATCGCATTCTCAGCGATCAAACCGTTTGCCTTGTCGGTAGCGCCGTCATAGAAGAGGTGCTGCAGTCGAAGAGAGACGAAGAGAAGCGGCTGCGTTTCAGGCTCTCTACCAATAGTTTTTTCCAAATTCATTCTGACCAGACCACCGTTCTTCTAGACAAAATCAGAGAAGAGATAGGAGAACTGAATAAAGAGGCACCGCCGGTGGTCGTGGATGCGTATGCCGGAGTAGGCACCATCGCCATGTGGCTTGCTGACGGTGCCCGCACTGTTTATGCCATCGAAGAGAACCGCTTTGCGGTAGCCGATGGACGAAACAATGTACTCTTAAACGGAATAACCAATATAGATTTCAGAGAGGGCAAAGTAGAAGCAGTGCTGCAGAAGCTTCAAGAAGATGGTATCGAGGTTGATATCTTAGTCCTGGACCCTCCCAGGAAAGGCTTGAGCGAATCAGTCATAGATTCGGTATTAAAAATCGGTCCTGACAAATTGATCTATGTAAGTTGCAATCCCTCTACCCTGGCCAGGGATTTGAAAAAACTGGAAGCTGGTGAAATCGATGAAAGCGGCAGGGAAGTAGATACCGCGGAAGGAAATACAAAGAATTCTGGGTATAAAACTGTTCGGGTAACGCCCATAGACATGTTTCCGCAAACATATCATGTAGAATCAGTAGCCTGCCTAGTGAGGAAAAATTCGGATGGTTCTTTCAGGAATATGGAAAAAATCTGAAGGCTCTGCTCAAGATCCCTTCCTGAACGCGCTCAGAGTATGCCACGAGAAGAATTTATCCCCGGATGACGTTCAGGAGATCTGCGCCTCGGTAGGATGGAGCAGAAGAGAGCCGGAATTAATAGCAAAAGCCCTGGCCAACAGCCTGGCGGTCGTTTCGATCTGGGACAAGACCACCATAGTAGGATTCGCCCGGGCCACCGGAGATATGGTTTTCAACGCCACAGTCTGGGACATGGTTGTCAGGCCGGACTATCAGGGCAGAGGAATCGGCAGACTGGTGATGCTCGAATTGCTAAAAGACCTGGATGAATTCGGGATCCCCTTGATTACCCTTTATGCGGATCCGGGAACCGACGGCTTCTACAAAAAATTCGGCTTCCTTGCCGATCCTTCCGGCGTAAGAGGCATGTTCAGAGAGACCGGTTAATATCATCCTCCGCCGGGAAACTTAAAGAACTTTACTGCCGGACGGATTTGGTTTGGCTAGATCCATCGATACATGGTAAATTCATTTCTCCATATATGATGTAAATCGAGCGCCGGAAGAGCGCAGGAGATGTCATGAAGATTATTTTACAGGATAACGTCCCCAAGCTGGGTAATGCCGGCGACATAGTTGAAACCAAACGGGGATACTTCCGAAACTTTTTAGAACCCAGAGGGCTCGCCGTAGTTGCCACCAAAGGCACTTTGAAAAAACGCGAAGAAGACAAGGAAGCCCTTGAGAGAAAAGCACAGAAAGCCCACGATGCTGCTGTGGCTCTCGGAGAGAAAATCACTCAACTTCCTCCTATCGAAATTCCTATCAAAGCAGGTGAGTCCGGCAAACTCTACGGAAAAGTTACCAACAAAGAGATTGCCTCCAAACTGGAAGAGCTCATCGAAGAAGCCATCGACAAGCGCGGCATCAAAACCCATGAAGATGTGAACGCTCTTGGCGACTACAAAGTATCAGTCAAACTGACTCCGAAAGTTCAGGTTGAGTGCGAAATCAAAGTTGTTGTCGAAGGAAATCTTGTAAAAGACAAGCCTCCGGAAGAGCCTAAAGACAAAACCGCTGAAGGCGGCAAAGAAAAGTCCAAAGGCAAGAAAGACGAGGAAGCCAAAGAGAAGGAAGAGAAGTAGAATCAATCCTCTATCCTCTACCGTCCAGGCAAATAAACCATATTCTGAGGGGAACGGCGATGCCGTTCCCTTCTTTTGTGGAATATAGAATTGAACGGACTATTAGAGGTGGATTCCATGGGAGATATTCCTGAATTCAAACCGGTGGAGATTCAACCGGTCACAGAAGGCGGCGACAAGAGTGACGCTCTGGTCAACCGCATAGAGATCAAATCTATCGCAGAAGAAGGCGAAAACCCATTGTCAGGGGTAACAGACGCAATGCTGGAAAAGGGCATTATGCCCGCGCTCAGCCCTGAAGACCTCGGTGAAACTGTTGGTAAAGCAGCAGAGGCTCTGGCTGGCAATAAAATTAGTCTTCCAGGAGATCGCGGTCTATCTTCGGCATCCGCTATTTCAACTATACTGAAAGCCAGCGGAGCGGAAGGAATAGAACAGACGATGAATATCGCAGATATGCGAGAGCAAGCGCTTGCCGCAG
>MDTD01055175.1_pt1 | contig 16429 bp, 16 predicted proteins | sample 811221 | NCBI WGS metagenome assembly MDTD01 (sample SAMN05326646, study PRJNA326480) | marine metagenome | isolation source: seawater | place: Pacific Ocean: South West | collected 2011 | reverse complement strand
CGAGGGTAATGAAAGAGTTTTATATGTGACTTCGGAAGAAACCCCGCCACTTGATTATTTGAAGTCTATTGGTTTTTCAAGTAGGAACATGATTGAGCTTTAGGTTTGGCTATCCGCAGCGCAGTTTCTGCGCTAAAAAGGACATCGCATCATCAGTTTTTATTTCTTGTTTGCTTGGCTCTCGCCGATTTTGATATTCGATTATCCCATTATTTAGACCGCGCTCACCTATTATTATTCTGTGGGGAATTCCTATCAGTTCACTATCTGCTAACATGCCTCCTAGTCGAGATTTGACTTCGTCAAATAACAATACGTCCTTACCTGAATCCTTTAATTGGTTATATAGATTTTCGGCTGCATTCTTGACTGCTCCTGATTTGTGGTAGTTGATAGGAATTATCGCTACTTGGAAGGGTGCGATTGAATCTGACCAAATGATGCCACGTTCATCATGGTTTTGTTCAATTGCTGCTGCAACAATTCTCCCTATACCGATACCATAGCAACCCATATGCATCGTTTTCTCTTTGCCGTTTTCGTTAAGGACACTTGCGTTCATCGACCTACTATATTTGGTGCCGAGTTGAAAGATATGCCCGACTTCTATGCCACGCTTAATTACTAGCTGTCCATCTCCATCCGGACTTGGATCCCCAGAGACGACGTTACGAATGTCGGCTAATTCAATGTTAGGGCAATCCCGTTCCCAATTCACCCCCTTTAGATGGTATCCGTCCCGGTTAGCGCCGCAGACGAAAGAATGAAGATTTGCGGCGCCATGATCAACAATTACGCGCATTTTCAGTCCTACAGGTCCGAGAGAACCGGCAGAGCAATGCACGCAATCTTTTAACTGCGCATCTGAAGCCATTATGAGATTACTCCTAGCCCCAAGAAAACTTCGAGCTTTTACTTCATTTAGCTGATGATCGCCCCTCACTACAAATACGTGTAAACCTCTAGCCTCGTTATCAGCTTGATCATGGAATATCAGAGTTTTCACCATCTGTCGCGGTTCAATCTTTAGTTGACTGCATACGTCATCAATCGTTTTTGCATTTGGAGTCGGTACCTCCTTGATCTCATCTGGCTGCGCTAGAGTGGCTGACTTGGGGACGAGTGTGGTTGCTTTTTCTATATTCGCTGCGTAAGTGCTGCCATCTGAAAACACAATTGCATCCTCTCCTGAATCAGCGATTACGTGAAATTCGTGAGAAATACTTCCACCGATAGCTCCAGTATCGGCTATGACTGCTTTAAATATAAGTCCAGTACGTTCAAATATCCTGCAGTAGGTCTGATACATGCAATCATAGGTTTCCTCTAATGACTTTTGGTCAATATGAAATGAGTAGGCATCCTTCATGCAAAATTCTCGGGTTCGCATCACACCAAAACGAGGTCTAACTTCATCTCTAAATTTGGTTTGAATTTGATAAAAATTTATGGGTAACTGGCGATAGCTATGAATCTCCGTTCGAATAATGTCGGTGATCACTTCCTCATGTGTTGGGCCTAGACAAAACTCTCTTTCATGACGGTCATTGATTCTCAAGAGTTCTGGGCCAAATTCACTCCATCGCTGGGACTCTTCCCATAAATCGGCGGGCTGCACTAACGGCATCAACAGTTCTAAAGCGCCCGACGCGTCCATTTCTTCGCGCACAATTTTTTCTACCTTGCGAAAAACTCGCAGCCCTAGCGGCAACCATGTGTAAAGCCCCGAAGCCAGCTTTCGAATCATTCCTGCGCGCAACATCAGTTGGTGACTAACTATCTCTGCTTCCGCAGGAAGTTCTTTTTTTGTGCTGAGAAGATATTGACTGACACGCATTTGTGATTCCATAAATTTTGGTTTTAAAGTCGCTAGTTTACTGTTCGGTTCCCAAGGGGTACAGAGTTTGGATGAATTGATTCGAAGTTTAACGCATCAGATTCTATACTTCGTATTTATTGGATGGTCCCAAGAAAAAAACCAAGTGGTAATTATCGTATGTCTCTTGCAAACAGAGCATTCTCCATGGACCAGCCCTGCTGTATAATCTGGCCCATTATTGGATTAGGTGGATTAAGAAATGCCCATATACGAGTATCAGTGTTCTGAATGTGGCCATAAGTTAGAAGTGCTGCAAAAAATTAGCGACGATCCTCTGACTATTTGTCCGGCGTGTGAAGCTTCAGCTTTAAAGAAGCTCGTCTCTGCTGTAGGTTTTCGGTTAAGCGGGACCGGTTGGTATGAGACTGATTTTAAGACTAAGGACAAACGCAATATCAGTGGAGATCGCGAGCCTGCAGCCAAATCTGAAACTCCTGGCTCAGATAATTCGAAACCCGAAACAGAAAAAAAAGACACTTCCGCATCTTCAGATAAAAGCAATGAATCATCTAAGAAATCGCCTGAGCCGTCAAAGAAACCGGCTAAAACAGAATCATGAGAAGGGAACAAGACTTATGCGTCGATCAGAATATTGTGGGTTAGTAAAGCCCGAGCATGTGGGCGATGATTTAATTCTATGTGGTTGGGTAGATCGTCGACGAGATCATGGCGGAGTTATATTTATTGATCTGCGGGATCGCGAGGGCGTGGTGCAAGTTGTCTTTGATCCTGACAATGCTGAAGCATTTACATTGGCTGATGGAGTGAGGTCTGAGTACGTGTTGCGGGTGAAAGGAAAAGTGCGTTCACGTTCTAACGAGACTGTTAATGAATCGATGGCTACGGGAAATATAGAGCTTTATGCTCATCACTTAGAGGTGCTTAATCAGGCGCAAACACCTCCTTTTCAACTTGACGAGCATGTAAATGTTGGTGAAGAGGTTCGTCTGAAATATCGATATATGGATCTGCGTCGACCAGAAATGCAGAAAAATCTCAAATTGCGATCAGAAGTTACGCATAGTGTGAGAAATTTTCTAATTGATAAAGGATTTTTGGATATTGAAACACCTATTATGACCAGAGCCACTCCTGAGGGTGCTCGAGATTATGTGATTCCCTCACGCACTTATCCAGGAAAGTTCTTTGCCATGCCTCAGTCACCGCAACTATTTAAGCAACTATTAATGGTGGCAGGTTGTGATCGCTATTTTCAAATAGCAAAATGTTTTCGCGACGAGGATTTGCGCGCGGATCGGCAGCCTGAATTCACTCAAATTGATATTGAGGCTTCATTCGTCGATCAGGAGGATGTTTTAGAGATTGGTGAGGGTCTAATAAATGAGATCTTCCGCAAGCATTTATCAGTTGATCTTGGCGAATTCCCGCGCATGAGTTACAAGGACGCTATGCGTAAGTATGGATCAGATAAGCCTGATTTGAGAATTCCTCTAGAGTTGGTAGATATTAAAGATTTGTTACTCAACGTTGAATTTAAGGTTTTTTCTGGCCCAGCTAATGATCCTAAATCTCGCGTAAGTGCTCTCAAGATTCCAGGAGGAGCCGAGTTGTCGCGTAAAAAGATCGATGAGTATACGGAGTTTGTAGCAATATATGGCGCAAAGGGATTAGCTTGGATTAAGGTTAATGATCTGGGGGACGGGATTGAGGGTATGCAATCACCGATAATAAAGTTCATTGGTGAGCAGACAACTTTAGCGATAATGGATAGGCTGGATGCTAAGAACGGGGACATCGTTTTCTTCGGTGCTGACACACATAAAATCGTTTCAGAGGCTCTGGGTGCACTGCGTTGTCGAATCGCTGCCGATATGGATTTGTATATTGCCGATTGGGCGCCAATCTGGATAGTAGATTTTCCAATGTTTGAGGTCTTGGAGGATGGCGTATTGACTCCATTGCATCACCCGTTTACTTTGCCTTTGAGCGGCCTTGATGAATTGTCTAGAGAACCATCGGAAAGTCTTTCTGTAGCCTATGACATTGTTATAAATGGGTATGAGTTAGGCGGCGGATCTATGCGAATTCATGATCAAAAAACGCAGGAAGTCATATTCGATATATTGAAAATAGATAAGGAAGAGCAACATGAAAAATTTGGTTTCTTGCTTGATGCTCTTCGATTCGGTGCTCCGCCCCATGGGGGCATCGCCTTTGGACTTGATAGATTGATGATGCTTTTAATAGAGAAAGACTCTATTCGAGATGTGATAGCCTTTCCTAAAACGCAGTCGGCGTCGTGTCTTATGACAGATGCGCCGAGTCATGTTGATTCAAACCAATTGAATGAACTGGGGATACGCGCTCGACAGCTTTCTAGTCAGTGATCAGATAATTCAATATTTGGAGAGTTGATATGGCTGGTCATAGCAAGTGGGCCAATATTAGGCATCGTAAAGCAGCTCAGGATGCAAAGCGAGGAAAAATATTTACAAAATTGATCCGTGAGCTGGTGGTTGCGTCTAAGACGGGCGGCTCTAGTGTTGAAGACAACCCTCGCTTGAGAGCAGCTGTTGATAAAGCTCTTGGTTCGAATATGAAGCGCGATACTATAGAAAAAGCAATTAGCAGGGGTGCTGGTGCTGGAGAGGGCGAAAATTACGATGAACTGACTTATGAAGGTTATGCTTCTGGAGGCGTTGCAGTGCTGGTTGAGTGTTTGACTGATAATCGTAATCGCACTGTAGGCGAAGTCAGGCACGTTTTTACTAAACTCGGGGGCAATCTTGGAACGGATGGTTCTGTAGCCTACCTCTTTAGCCGAATAGGACAGATGGATTTTTCGTCTGATTGTGATGAAGACTCTCTCCTTGATGCTGCATTGGAAGCGGGTGCGCAGGACATAGAAACACGTGATGATGGGACCTTCAGCGTCATAACTTCATTTGAAGATTTCTTGAAAGTTAAGGATGAGTTGAATCTTGCTGGGTTCTTACCTCAGAGCGCTGACGTAACCATGTCGGCCAGTATTAAGGTAACTATTGATCTTGAAGGAGCTCAGAAATTGGGCAATTTGATCGATGCTCTTGAGGATCTTGACGATGTGCAGAATGTTTATACAAATGCTGACGTGCCGACGGCTATCTACGAACCGTTGGACTAACTATTGGTTTCCGCCCGACCTCGCTTGCGGGTAATTTTGATCAGAGCGAGTAATCAAATTAAGGAGTAGAAGATGAAAGTGATAAAGAAGGCAAAGGACTATACTATTTATCAGAAGCGTTCCGGAAGATATGCCGTGCAAGATTCTGAAAGGAATTGGATTAATTTAGAAGCAAAGGTTGAGATCTTAACTTCTGAAGGTCTCATTACGATCGCATCCGCTTTGGAGACTGTACCTGAAAAATCAGAAATTGAAGAAGATCATGTGACTGTTCCAATTGCCGAGGACTCTTCTACTGAGGTTTCTGATGAAGCGGTTACTCAAGTGGCTGAAGCTGAATCGGTTGCAGAGGAGGCTTCTGATGAAGTTGTTGCTCAAGATACAGAAAAAAAACCACGAGCTAAGCGCACTAAAAAATCTGACGATGATTCGAGTAAAAAGACATCTACAACGAAAAACAAAAAGAAGACAAAAAATGGCGCTTGATAGAAATTATTTTTGGGTGTAGCAGGGTGACTTAGTTGTTAATGAGTTCAAAATAATGGTCGAACAAGGAAGCCTCTGAAGGGGGGCTTTTTAAAGACTGGTTTTGATCGGCACAGCGCCGAAAAACTTGTATTAAGGAGTTTTAGAAATTGAAATTTTTTCTCTTTATTGTGGTCGGATTACTTGCGGTGAGTTGCACAAATGAAAGCGGGGAATCATTTTTCTCAAAAGACCAAGATGTAGTTGTTGATATCGAACCGGATGGAATTCGTCTCGTTGAAAGGGTAACGAGTAACTCTGAGACAGTTGTCATACCATATCAAAAGTTTGAGCTAGATAACGGTTTGACAGTGATCCTTCATGCGGATCGATCTGATCCGCTAGTGCATGTAGATGTTACTTATCATGTGGGCTCCGCGCGCGAGGAAAAAGGCAAGTCAGGATTTGCACACTTTTTTGAGCATATGATGTTTCAAGGTTCAGAGAATGTAGGCGATGAGCAGCACTTTAAGATCGTTACCGAGGCTGGTGGAACTATGAACGGGACTACCAACACGGATAGAACTAACTATTACCAAACAGTGCCGGCGAATCAGTTGGAGAAAGTGCTCTGGCTTGAATCTGACCGAATGGGTTATTTTCTTGATGCAGTTACTCAGGAAAAGTTCGAGGTGCAGCGAGATACTGTAAAAAATGAGCGCGGGCAAAGAGTTGATAATAGGCCGTATGGCAGAGTAGATGAGCGTATCAGCGAGGCGTTATACCCAGATGGCCATCCATACTCTTGGCCTGTAATTGGATATACAGAAGACCTCGATAGGGTCGGTTTAGGTGACTTAAAAGAATTTTTCTCCCGTTGGTATGGTCCTAATAATGCCGTCCTAACGATTGGGGGCGACTTTGAAGAGAAAAAAGCATTGGAATGGGTTGAAAAGTATTTCGGATCTATTCCTCGTGGACCTGAAGTGTCGCGTCATGAAAAACTGGCTTTTGAGATTCAAGATGACCGATATATCTCCATGGAGGACAATGTGCATTTGCCTCTATTAGTCATGTCTTATCCAACTGTTCATTTTCGACATGATGATGAAGCGCCGTTGGATGTTCTTTCCAGTATTTTGGGCGCTGGCAAGACTTCTCTTTTTTACAAAAACCTTATTAAAAATCAGCTGGCTGTAGATGCGGGTGTAACGCATTATTGTGCTGAGCTTGCATGTAAATTTGAACTTTATGCGCTGCCGCATCCTGGTTCAGATACGACGCTTTCAGCGATTGAGAAGGTAATTCGAGATACCCTTGTAGAATTCGAACAGCGTGGTGTCGAGGCAGATGATCTTCTTATGGTGAAGGCCGAGATGGAGTCCGATTTCATCTTTGGACTTCAGAGCGTTGCCGGCAAGGTGAGGGAGTTGGCCTACAGCCAAACTCTTTTTGGGGATCCGGATTATATTCAATACGACATTACTCGTTACAGCAATGTGAGGGAAAAAGATGTAATGCGAGTATTTAAAGAATATTTGAAAAACAAACATTCGGTAATCTTAAGCGTAGTTCCTAATGGCCGAATAAGTGAGATTGCAGCGCCTGATAGCTTTTATCCGCCGGCTAAGCAGAAAGAATTAAACGTTGTGACTCCCACTAATACAATTACAGGTGAACAAATAGTTCGTCCCAAGGACACATTCGACAGGAGTATCATGCCAAAAGCTGGCATTAATAAAACTCCCGAAGTGCCGGCCATTTGGCGCCACTCGACCCCAAATGGGATGGAAGTTCTTGGTGCAAGTAGTACCGAAACGCCAACCACATCCATTATGATGAGAATTCCTGCCGGCCACTATTATTCAAAAAAAGACAAAGCCGGAACGGCATCTTTATTAGCTGCAATGCTCAATGAATCGACTATGCAGCGCAGCGCTGAGGCGATGTCAAAACAGCTCCGAAAACTGGGCAGTTCTGTATCTATATCGGTTGGAGCCAGCTACTTAAATGTAGACATAAATACTCTGTCAAAAAACCTTAATCAAACATTAGCTTTAGTTTTTGAAAAGCTCACACAACCAGCCTGGATGGTAGATGAATTTGAGCGGGTCAAGCAAACGGCTATAGAGGGTATTTTGCAAAGTAAGAAGGACCCGTCTTTTTTAGCTCAAAATGCCGCTAGGATGCTTCTCTATGGTGATAATATAGCGGCGATGCCCGTCAGAGGAAGCGAGACGAGCGTTAAGAATATTAGACTTGTTGATCTCAAAAATTTTTATGCTGATTATCTGAAGCCGCAGGGAGGTCAGCTGATTGTGGTGTCGGAAAAGCCCAAAACGGCTATCCTGAAAGCTTTGAGTGTGTTTGACAGTTTAAAAGGATCGAGCAAGCCTCTAGATCTAGAGTTTTTGAGAACTGACCCTAAAAAAGGTGTGGTGTATCTTGTAAATAAAGACGATGCCGCGCAGTCGTCAATAATCGTCGGAAAACGCTCGCTGGAGCGCGATATTAATGGAGAATTTTTTCGTTCTTCGTTGATGAATTTCGTGTTGGGCGGCACATTTAACAGCCGCATAAATCTAAATCTTCGAGAGGATAAGGGGTTTACCTACGGAGCTCGTTCATATTTTTCGGGAGACAAATTAATAGGCAGTTATTTGGCTTCTACTGAAGTAAGAGCTGACGTAACGGACAAGGCGCTCATCGAACTTACTGGTGAAATCCAGAGATATTATGAGTCCGGTATAACTGATGAGGAATTAATTTTTATGCGGAATGCGGTATCACAAAGAGACGCTTTGAAATATGAAACGCCAGGTGCAAAATTGAGATTTCTCGCACAGATTTTGGAATATGATTTGTCACCCGGCTTTGTAAAAAAACGCGCTGAAATTATTCAAAGCATTTCCAAGGATGAAATCAACGCGCTGGCAAAGAAACATCTCAGCATGGACGAGATGTTTATGCTGGTGGTTGGCGATGCCGCCACTATAAAGCCCCATCTAAGGGAAGCTGGTTATCAGGTCGTTGATTTTGATATATAGTTTCGGATTTAAATTGATCTTTTGAAGGCGCCATGGCGTCTGAAAGTGTCGTTCCGCTGCTCAAGGTTGCCCATGATAACTCGAATTATTGGCATAGATCCCGGGTCCCAACGAACTGGCTATGGGGTGATAGAAGTGAATCAAAATGAGTTGATTTACGTCGCCAGCGGCGTAGTCAAATTGCCTAAGATAGGATTGCCATTGCGCTTAAAAACTATTTTTGATGGGGTCAACAAGGTCATTTGTCAGTATCAGCCCACTGAACTCGGAATCGAAGAAGTTTTTACGTCAAAAAACTCCGGTTCAGCTCTTAAGTTGGGTCAAGCTCGAGGTGCAGCCATTGTGGCTGCAGCCAATGCAGGGCTAGAGATAAGCGAATATTCTGCGAGAACGATCAAAAAGTCCATTGTAGGTGGGGGCGCCGCGAGTAAAGACCAAGTGCAAAAAATGGTTGTTCGACTGCTTAAATTGGATGATGTCCCGCCGGAAGATGCCGCGGATGGACTTGCGGTGGCTATATGTCATGGATACAGTAGGAGAGCAATCAAGTTTTTAGCAAAATCTGAGAGTGGTCGTTTTTCGAGAGGACGTTATAAGTAGTCGATCTAAACAGAGCAAGCATTTTTGAATCACGGGGCAGAATCTAGATATGATCTCAAGACTTTCAGGAATTATTCTCGAAAAAGACTCTGCCAGTATCTTAATTGATGTTCAAGGAATTGGTTATGAAGTGCATGTTTCGCTTAACAGTTTGTTTGATGCGCCTGATATAGGTGAATCAGTTACGCTGCATACCCATTTTGTGGTTCGAGATGATGCACATCAACTTTTTGGATTTACAAAATTGCAAGAGCGTAATCTTTTTCGTTTGCTCATCAAAATTAATGGTGTTGGTCCAAAGATGGCAATAGCCGTGTTATCTGGCGTCTCTTATGACGAATTTGTGCGGTGCGTTAATCAGAATGATATCGCTGGACTAGTAAAATTACCGGGCGTAGGTAAGAAGATTGCCGAGAGGCTTTTAATGGAAATGCGTGATAAAATTCCGATCCTGAATTCTTCTTCCGAATTAGCAGCAAGTGCCATTGAACCAACTATGTCAGAAATTTCTCGGGAGGCTGAAAGCGCGCTCATTACGCTCGGCTACAAGCCTCAAGAGGCGGCAAAGATGGTAAATCGGACCTCAGAGGATGAGCGAGATAGCGTTGAAATATTGATAAGGGCGGCACTCAGAAAGACGGTTTCTTGACGTTATTTTTAACGTGATCTATTTTGTTTCTGAAAAATTCAAAGCGTCATTTGTTTCAAGGTGGTAGTATCTTTTCAACCATGACAACACTGAGAGTTTCTAGGATATGTTAGAGCCCGATCGACTGGTTTCCGGAGAAACTAATAATATGGAGGAAAGTTTCGATAGAGCACTGAGACCAATATCGCTGAAAGATTATGTTGGTCAAGGAGTAGTTAAGGAACAGCTTGGCATATTTGTAGAGGCTGCTCGCAAGCGATCAGAACCTCTCGATCATTGTCTTGTTTTTGGACCACCGGGGCTCGGAAAAACGACATTAGCTCATATAATTGCCCATGAAATGGGTGTTGATCTGAAGACCACTTCGGGGCCAGTTCTCGAGAAGGCAGGCGATATTGCGGCGCTCATGACCAACTTAGAGCCCGGAGACGTTCTTTTCATAGATGAAATTCATCGCCTTAGTCCAGTCGTAGAGGAAGTTCTGTATCCAGCAATGGAGGATTATAAGTTAGATATTATTATCGGAGAGGGGCCCTCTGCACGTTCGATCAAGCTTGATCTTCCTCCTTTCACTATGGTTGGTGCCACCACCAGAGCGGGTCTCTTGACATCGCCGTTGCGCGATAGATTTGGTATCGTTCAACGGTTAGAGTTTTATTCCATAGATGATTTGGCATCCATTGTAATGAGAGCCGGCAGAATCTTAAAAGTTGCGATTGAAAAGGCTGGAGCGACGGAAATTGCTCGCCGTTCTCGAGGCACCCCTCGTATTGCAAATCGCCTATTAAGAAGAGTACGTGATTATGTCGAGGTCAAGAGCGATGGTGTTGTAACGGCTAATTTAGCCGATGCTGCGCTGAATATGTTGAAGATTGACCATAATGGCTTTGATCACCTTGATAGACGTTTGCTGCTCACTTTGATGGAAAAGTTTGATGGAGGTCCAGTTGGAGTGGATAGCCTTGCAGCAGCTCTGAGTGAAGAGAGGGGAACAATCGAGGACATCCTGGAACCCTATTTGATCCAACAAGGTTACTTGATGAGAACTTCGCGAGGCCGCATGGCCACACGGATGGCTTACGAGCAATTTGGATTGAAAAGTCCAAAACATTTAGACCGACAGAGAGACATGCTGGATGAATGATTTTCATATGAACGCCCGAATCTATATTGAGGATACTGACGCCGGTGGAATAGTTTATTACGCAAACTATCTTAGGTTTATGGAGCGCGCGCGCACCGAATTTTTCCGGCGTTTAGGTTACCTTAAACCGGCTCTATTTGACGGCTTTCAATTTGTTGTTAGAGATGTATCGGTTCGATATTTAAAGCCCGCGTTTTTGGATGACGAGATAAGTATTTCAGTGGTGTTGCGTGGTGTTTCGAAGTTTGCTTTCGAAATGAGTCAAGAAATACACCGTTCTGATGAAGCATTAGTGATCGGATCTGTTAAGTCGGTTTGTGTTGAAGAAAAGACTAAAAGATTAACAAAAATACCCGACAAACTTTTTGAACTTTTAAAATATAATATTAATTGTTGATGGAGTCTGACTAGTGTCGCAAGAAAGCTTATCAATACTATCACTGGTTTTAAATGCCAGCGCCTTAGTCCAGGTGGTGATGGGCATACTATTTTTGGCTTCTGTGCTTTCATGGGTCATGATCGTTCAAAGAGGACTCTATCTCCAGGCTGCCGGAGGAAACTTTAGACAGTTTGAGGAAACTTTTTGGTCGGGAATTGATTTAAATCATTTGTACCTAGAGATCACCGAAAACCATGATGAGGGTTCATATCGAACTGGTATAGAGAATGTTTTTTGTGCCGGTTTCAGCGAGTTCAATAGGTTAGCCAGACTAGAAAAACCAGATCCGGATGCAATTATGGAAAGCACAGATAGGGCCATGCGCATTGCTCTTTCAAGGGAAGAGGAAAATTTGAGGACTCACCTAACATTTCTCGCAAGCGTTGCATCAGTTAGTCCCTACATTGGTCTATTTGGAACGGTGTGGGGAATCATGAATTCATTCCGCGGTTTGGCTATGGTTCAACAGGCAACCTTGGCTACTGTAGCTCCAGGTATCTCGGAGGCGCTGATTGCTACGGCGATGGGTCTCTTCGCGGCCATCCCTGCAGTCATTGCTTATAATAGGTATTCGGCATTGGCAGATGGGATATTCAGCAGCTATGAAACTTTTGCGGATGAATTCTCTAGCATTCTTTATCGTCAATTTCATGTTCGTTAACTTAAAATATGCTTTCATGAGGGCAGTGCTTGAAACAAAAAAAAACTAGAAATAGACCATTAGCAGAAATTAACGTAGTGCCATATATCGATGTGACACTTGTTCTTTTAGTAGTGTTTATGATCACTGCTCCCTTGCTAATGCAAGGAGTGAAAGTAGAGCTCCCGCAGGCCAACTCGGCCCCTATGGAAAATAATGATAATGAACCATTTATTATCTCTATAAAGGCTGATGGTACTTTTTGGATTGATGATAAAGGAACCAACACAATCGAAACCTTGACCAAAATCAAATCTCGGGTTGGAAAAGTTATACGGCAATCGCCGGGCACGCCTATATTAGTTTGGGGAGATGGACAGGTTGCTTATGCTTCGGTAGTAGAACTTATGAGCGAGCTTCAGAATGCGGGCGCGCCGAGCGTTGGTCTGGTGACTGAACCGCCGAGTGAATAGGGGGATACTTTTTTGGCTTATTTTGCGGGCATAGTTTTTAGTGCCATGCTCCATATGGTTGTGCTCTCTGCTCTCTGGTTTAATTGGCAGCGACCCACGGAAAAAGTGTTTATCCAGCCAAAATATATAAATGCAGAATTGGTCAAACTTGCACCCGTTGAGCAAAAAAAATCATCCTCGCGACAAAAAGAGATTGCATCACCCCAAGCACGGCAGAATTTAAAAAATGAAGTAAAAAAATCAAAAAAGCATAAAGATGAAAATAAGATAGCTAAGAAAAAGGAACTTGCGGCAGAAAAAAAGAAATTGGATGCCGATAAAAAGCGTATCAAAGAAGAGAGAGAGGCCAAAAGGCGTCATAGAGAGGCCGAGTGGGAAGAAACATTAGCAGAAGCTGAAGCGCAACTGGAGGCCGAAGAGGATGAGCGGGCGGCGAATAGTTTCAGACAAGTAATTCAGAAACGCTTGTCAGAGAATTGGAGCAGACCCCCCAGTGCGAGGCGAGGCATGGAAACTCACATCCGCATTAGGTTGGTACCTACCGGAAGAGTAGTCGGGTTGACGATAATTAAATCTAGTGGTGACATTGCATTTGATCGATCTGTAGAGCAAGCAGTCCGTAAAGTAGATCAGTTTGTTGAACTGCAGACTATGGATAGCAGATTGTTTGAGTTAAAATTTAGGTCTGTGGACGTTGCTTTTAGTCCAGAAGATTTGAGGTTATAGTTATGGCAAAGCTTACGGCTGGACTTTTGCAACTCTTTTGCTTTCTTTTTTTGCTTCTCAGCAACTATGCCTCAGCTGAGCTCATAATCAGAGTAACTCAAGGAAATGATACTCCAACGAGAATAGCCATTCCTCCCATTGGAAATCGTTTTGAGCCCGCCGAATTAGATCTGGCTAACGTAATTGAAGCGGACCTTGAGCGCAGTGGATTCTTCGCTACGATAACAAGAAATGATATGTTGTCTTATCCGACTATGATCAAAGATGTTTATTACAGAGACTGGCGGCTGCTTGCTGCTGAATACCTTCTGCTCGGAAATATACTTTCGTTAAAACAAGACCGATATACCATAGACATTTCTTTATTGAATGTAAGTGCTGAAAAGGTTGTTTTCAGGCATCGCTTAACGGGCAAAAAATCACAATTGCGTAAATTGGCTCATGCCATTAGTGATAAAGTGTATGAAGAGATTACCGGTATTCGAGGAATTTTTTCGACACGTATAGGCTATATAACCGCCACGCAGGAGTTGGGTCGAGAGGTATATCGTCTTCATGTGGCTGACGCAGATGGGGCAAGAGAAAAACTTATGCTTGAGTCGAACCAACCAATAATGTCGCCGACGTGGTCGCCAGATGGCAAAGAAATCGCATACGTCTCATTTGAAACCGGCAGACCGGCTATTTTCAGACAAAATATAAGGAGCGCTTTGCGACAACAGCTGACCAATTTCAAAGGCCTTAATGGTGCCCCGGCTTGGTCTCCAGATGGTAGGCATATGGCTTTAGTGTTGTCAAAAGATGGAAATCCCGAAATTTATATCTTAGATCTTGAATCGCTAGATTTCAGCAGATTAACTCAGCATTTTGCGATTGATACGGAACCAGCCTGGATGCCAGATGGAAAACACTTGATTTTTACCTCTGATAGAGGAGGTACTCCACAAATATATAAATTAAATATTGCAACCAAGGGCACGGAACGCCTAACATTCACAGGTAACTATAACGCACGGGGTAGCTTAGCTCCGGATGGCCGGACATTGGCGCTAGTCCATCGAAGGACGAGTAGATTTCATATTGCTTCGTTGGACCTAGAAACTGGCAGACTCATGGAGTTAACAGAGACTCGTTTAGATGAGTCTCCTACGGTAGCTCCCAATGGAGCAATGCTGATGTACGCGACTAAGAGGCATGACAGGGGAGTATTGGCTGCAGTCTCGTTAGATGCAGGAATAAAATACATGCTTCCTGCTAGAGAAGGCGATGTGCGTGAACCAGCATGGTCACCGTTCATACAATAAAGAAAATAAGTTAAAATTGCTTTAGAATCTGCTTGTTTACCCATTTTTAATATTGGAGTTAATAATGAAAAATATATCAAATACACTTTCCATTGCAACCATAGCTGCTTCGATCCTCTTGGCAGGCTGCGCTTCTGCCCCAACGGATCAGACAACTACTATTGAAGAGGACGAGGTTACTACGGCTGTTTTGGATGCTGTTGTGGAAGAAAAAACATTAGAGCCCGAATTGACCGCCGACACAGTATTTTATTTCGACTTTGATAAAGCAATTCTTAAAGATGAATCAAAGTCTGCTCTTAATGAGCATGCAAGTTGGCTTCAGAATTCACCGAGGAATATTCGTCTTGAAGGTCACGCTGACGAGCGTGGTACCAGAGAATATAATATGGCTTTGGGCGAGCGCAGAGCAACAGCAGTAAAAGAATTTCTTGTGATGCAGGGCGTCTCTGCTGGTTTGATAGAGGTTGTTAGCTATGGTGAAGAGCGTGCCGCTTCTTATGGAAGTAATGATGATTCTTGGGCTTTAAACCGCAGAGTGGAACTTAAGTAATTCGCGGCGTTGAAAGAGCACCAATTTTTTTGCAAACAGCCGTGACAGGGAAGTCAATTGAGACTGTTTAACTTCAAACAAAAGGCTTTTGCTTGCCTTTTGCCTGTGGCGATAGCATTGCAGTATGCTAATGCGCAGGTTCTCGCGCCAGTCACAGAGATAGTTTCTCAGAATTCTGAGGATCAAGCAGCCTCGGCAGTTGAATCATCAATAAACACTGGAATGGTTGCTCCAGAAGCTACTTTTTCTACTCTACAGATGTTGCGGTCGGAAGTTCAAGAGCTTAGAGGTTTGGTTGAAACATTGGAATTTCGTTTGCAGCAAGTTAAACAGCAGCAGTTGGATGATTATCTTGACCTAGATAGGCGAATTTCGACCCAAGGTCCAACTCGATTTACCGGTTCAATGGATCCAGAGCAGATCGTTCGAAATGCCAATAACCCCGAAAGACCGTCTGATAGCTCGAAAGTCATGAAAGAAGTGCCGCCTCCAACGACAAAGACCGATGATAAAGTCAAACAGGACTACGATAGAGCTTCAACACTCCTGCTCAAGGATCGCGATATGGAAGGCGCAGTTAAGGCATTTAAGAACCATATTATTGAGCATCCTGATAGCCCATATGTTGCAAATGCGAGCTATTGGTTGGGTGAAATATATCTTTTGCGCGGACTTCAAGAGGCTGCCCGTCAAGAATTTATTCGCATAGTACAAGAGCATGCAGGGCACAGTAAGGAGATGGATGCTAGATTCAAATTAGGAAAAATTTATAACGAACTTGGTGAGAAGGAGTTGGCACGGGAGTTTCTGGAAGCCGCTTCCCAGAGTTCTGGTGCAGTTGCGACCAAGGCGAAGAGTTATTTGGATTCGAACTTTTAGCTCAAATCTTTTAAAGTGAAATTCTTTTTCAAAACTTCTTAAATAGCAGCACTAGCAGAATCAAGTTTAGAACAAAAGGCGTTTTTGATTGGTGTGTTTTAATCTTGGCCTGTTTTATTTTGTGACTGTAGGGCGCAAATAGTGCTTGATATTTGAATAGGCACAAGTATTATACCGACTTCTTTATGGGCCGTTAGCTCAGTTGGTAGAGCAGTTGGCTTTTAACCAATTGGTCGCTGGTTCGAGCCCAGCACGGCCCACCATTTCGCTAGGCGTTTGCTGACGCTATTACCGCTCTTTTCAGTCTGAAGGGTATTATTGTCCCCGGGTTACCCCGATAAACATGCTCGGTCATGGAGATAGATTGGGTAGGTTTAGGCCCTAAATTAATTCCCCATAGTTTCTTCAGTCCTCTCTTAAACTAAGATACTATAAATTTCAACGGTTTAGGGTGAAATCTTCAGATGTTTTCTGTATGCTGTTATCAACTTTGTACTTTTCCTTAAT